>ERZ780149.3964-NODE-3964-length-11867-cov-3.617338_pt1 | contig 11867 bp, 8 predicted proteins | sample MGYA00511367_ERZ780149 | MGnify/ENA primary metagenome ERZ780149 (study PRJEB29588, sample SAMEA2153852) | human gut metagenome | biome: human gut; feature: human-associated habitat; material: faeces | place: Denmark | collected 2008/2010 ...
GGCTGCCGGGCAGTTGGGAGGCGCTTTGGCCAGGGTCATCGAAGAGACCTACCAGTCCCTCACCGACCTGATGGCTCACTTCCACGCGGTGCTGGACTACCCTGACGAAGATATCGAGCCCTTTCAGGCCGCCGAGATCTCCAGCACCCTGGCCGCAGCCGCAGCCAAGCTGGACCGGTTGGCAGGCAGTTACCGCCGAGGCCGGGCCCTCATGGAGGGCGTTCCCTGTGCTATCATTGGGCGGCCCAACGCAGGCAAGTCCACCCTATTCAATGCCCTGCTGGGCTATGACCGGGCCATCGTCACCCCCATTGCCGGCACCACCCGGGACACGGTGGAGGAGCGGCTGAACTTGGGCGGTGTGCTGCTGCGGCTCATTGACACCGCCGGCCTGCGGGACGCGGACGACCAGGTGGAGCAGCTGGGAGTGGAGCGCAGCCGAGCCGCCGTGGAACAGGCGGAGCTGGTGCTGGTGGTATTAGACGGCAGCCGTAATCTCACCCAGGAGGACCGGGATGCGCTGGACCTGGGGCTGAGCGCCCCCCGGTGCGCGGTCATCCTGAACAAGGATGACCTGCCTGGGCAGGAAGGGCCGCAGTTGCCCAAGCTGCCCCCTCAAGTGCCGGTGGTCCGCCTGTCCGCCCTTACCGGAGAGGGAGTGGACCAGTTGGAGCTGGCGATGGAGAACCTCTTCCCTGATGATTCGGGCATGCGTCCCGGTGCCCTGCTCACCAACGCTCGGCAGGTTCAAGCCGCTCAGCAGGCCCGGCAGGCGGTGTCCCAGGCCGCCCAGGCCCTCCAGAATGGAATGCCCCCCGATGCGGTCCTCTCCGACGTGGAGCAAGCCCTGGCTGCCCTGGGCGAGCTTACCGGCCGGGTGGTGCGGGAGGATGTCACCGCCCGCATCTTCGAACGCTTTTGTGTGGGAAAATGACCGCACCCCGAGAACAGCAGACACTGTTTTCGGGGTGTTTTCTTTTTTGCTGAGAACTACTCTTTTGAATTTTCGCAGAATTACTCAACGTTTGGGATCTGTTTTTCCACAGCAGGCATTTCATCCGGCTGTTCCTCCCGCCGCCTGGCCTTCCCTTTCGCCAGCAGCCAACCGGCGGTGAGGGCCGTAAAGGGGGCCACTGTCACCAACCCGAAAGAGCCGATGACGGTGTGTATAATCTCCGCCGCAACATACTTATAGTTGAGCAGGTTGTCCAGAGGAGTGCCCTGGGCCATGAATACCATAAGCAGGGCGATGTAACCGCCCGAGTAGGCGAACAACAGGGTGGTGGTCATGGTGCCCATGGCCGCCCGGCCCACATTGAGACCGGATTTCACCGCCTCCCGCCAGGGCAGATCGGGGCGCTTTTCCACCACCTCGTGGACGGCGGAAGTGATATCCACACTCAGGTCCATTACTGCCCCCGAAGCCCCAAGGAAAATGGATGCCATATAGATCTGGGTCAGATCTAGGTGCTGGTAGCCGGAGTAGAGCAGGCTTTCGGAATAGGACATCACCGCACCATGTATCTGGAACAGGTCGGTGAAAATCACGCCCAGTACGCAGGTGACCAGGATGCCCAGGAAGGAGCCGGACACCGCCGCGGCGCACCGCCGGTCGAACCCATACACCAGGGCGATGATGAGCACCGTGAGGAACAGGGTGATGGCAAGCCCCACCCAGATGGGGTTGTATCCCCGCAGATAGGCAGGCACCAGGACCTTCCACATCGTGAGGATGGTCAGGACAAAGGAGGCCAGGGCTCGCACCCCGGTACGCCCGGCAAAGAGGATGAGAAATACTGCGAAGGCGGCCGCCAACAGTGCCTCCCAGCCCAGCCGATAGTGGTCACTCATGGTGACGTTGGTAATCACATCCCCGTCATGGCTTACCACGACCAGAGCGGTATCTCCTGGCGCGAACAGCTTGTCCTGCTCCAGGGAGCCGTTGAGCATGTTCACTCCGGTAACTGTCCTGCCTTCAAACAGGCCATCGGTGATCTCCAACTGACACAGCTGTTCCCCGGAGCGCACCAGACCGGTATCAATGATGGCGGAGTTGTCCACACTCAGCACCCGGGCTGTACACCGTTCCGCTTGCTGGTAATCCAGCGCCCCCTCAAACCCTGTAGGTAGCAGCAGTAAAACCACGATGGCCAGCAGGCATACCAACACGGGGGCATGGTAACGAGCCCGCTCCTGATTCAGCAATTTTCTCATATCCAACGATTCTCCTTCTATCTGTTGCGGTCCATGACAATGACACTTCAGCAAGAACCCATCACAAGCCGTCTTCGCCCCAGGCAACTTTCTCCCGCCAAAAACCATGTTTTGACACGCACAAGCCACCCCAATCCCGCAGGACCGGGGCGGCTTGTAAGTCAGCTTGCCGGATGTAACGTGTGGTTCAGGCCACGTCCAGCATATCGGCCAACTTGCTGTAGATCTCTGTATTGTCGTAGTAACCGTTGAACACCTCGGCGTTTACACCCTGGGCCAGCACTGCTACCGGCAGGCCGGTGTGGCTATAGGAAGTAAAGGAGATGCCGGACTTGTTGTTGATGATATGGGTGATGGTGACAGATAAGGGCTCATAGGTGCCGTAGAGCACATACTCCTCCTGCTCATACTGGCTGGCGGCAGTGCCGTTGATGCTCTTCTCATAGGCGGCCCGCAGCTGCTCCAGCTCATACTCGGTGAGTACCAGCTTGTCATCCGCCTCACCGTCCACCTTCAGGCCGAAGAGCTCCTCGATGTCCACCAGCACATCCTCGAAGGAGGTCTGGTTCTCCTTATAGTTCGCCACATAGTCACTGTCGTACTTGGCAAAGGAGATCTTCTGGCTCTCCAGCAGATCCAGATAGGTATCATAGTCGGTGCCGGCAAACCCAATGGTCAGGCCGCCGGTCTCGTGGTCGCCAGTGACCAGGATCAGAGTCTCATCGGGGTGCTCCTCAGCAAAGTCGATAGCCACCTGGACAGCGTCAGCCAAAGCGATGGTGTCGTGAATGGTGGAAGCGGCGTCGTTGGCGTGGCAGGCCCAGTCGATCTTGCCACCCTCGCACATCAGGAAGAAGCCGTCCTCGTCGTCGCTCAGGACCTCGATGCCCTTTTCCACATAGTCGGCCAGGGACCACATATCCTCGGTGCGGTCCAGCTCATAGGCCATGGCGTCGGAGTCGGCCAGGTTCTCGTCAATGAGGATGGCCTTTTCCGTGTCGGCGCTCACTGCCTCGGCCTCAGCGTGGGTCTTGGCCACAGTGTAACCTGCCTCAGCGGCCAGCTCGTAGAGATCATCCTGATCGCCCTCGCTGCCGGTGGGAGAGAGCAGGCCGCCGCCGGCGAAGTATTCAAAGCCAGACTCGATGAGCTCCAGGCCGATCTCGTAGTAGCTGGACCGGCTGGCCTGGTGGGCATAGAAGGCGGCGGGGGTGGCGTGGTTGAGGTTGACCGAGGTAATAACGCCTACCGCGTAGTCCTTCTGGCTGTGGAGCTTCTCAGCAATGGTCTCATACTCGATGGTGCCTGTCTCGTCCACGTTGATGGAGCCGGAGTAGGTCTTATAGCCGGTGGCGATGGAGGTGGCGGTGGAGGCGGAGTCGGGAGCGAAGGAGTTGGAGTCGAAGGTGACGGCGGAGCCGGCGGCCTCGAAGTTCATAAAGTTGAGGTAGCTGGGGCCGTCCAAAATGGCGCCTCCATTGTCGTCCAGGCTGGGCTGGGCCTGCCAGTAGTCCTCGTCTTCCAGCGCGCCCAGGTAGTCGGCAGTGGACTGAATCTGGGGGTAGCTCATACCGTCGCCAATGAACAGGAATACATATTTAGGGGCGGTTAACTGACCCGCATCCTGCTCCTGAACCTGCTGGCTTGGGGTGGCGGAGGGCTCGGCAGAGCCGGGGTTTTGCGCGTCGGCCGCGCAGCCGGCCAGCAGACCGAATAGGCTTGCGCCGGCCAGAAGTGCGGCGACTTTCTTCTTGCATTTCATAACAGGGGATCTTCCTTTCTTCTTGTTGCGGTGGGCTAAACCCGCACTTATGGTACAGGAAGTTTTCCCTGTTAACCAGCAAGAGCATGTAAAAAAGATCCCATGAACGTGAGGCCTGCGTAAAAAAACAGCAAGAAACGGTTGGCCTGATTTCTCTGCTGCGTCAAAAAGACAAGACAGCGGCAAAAAACTGGGGACAAATTGTACAGAGCGGCAAGGTGACGCCCCCCCAGACCAGGGCTCCTTTGCGAGCTAGTCAAGAACGGGAGGCGTGAGTTTCAAATTCTCTGTCAAGGAAAAGGGCGGAGGGATTGCTTCTCCCTCCGCCCGCTAGCGCATCGTTTCCCTTACCGAGTTATGGCGTAAAATCCCCGGATTCATCCATGGAAGCGTCAAAGCTCTTGCTTCAACTGATACAGTAAATTCAACGCCTCGATGGGCGTTAACGTCTCTACAGCGGTGTTGCGCAGGGTATTCAGCACCTGCGTTCCAGCCAAGTCGCCCAGGGACACCTGGTCCTCCTGGCGCTCCGGCAGGTTAGGCCGGGGGGCTGCCCCGCCCTGGGCCTCCAGCTGGGCCAGGATTTCCCGGGCCCGGTTGATCACCCGGCCCGGCACGCCCGCCAGCTTGGCCACCTCGATGCCGTAGCTCTGATCCGCGCCGCCGGGGATGATCTTGCGCAGGAACACCACGTCGTCCTTGCGCTTCTTGGCGGCAATGTGGTAGTTCCTCACCCCGGAAATCTCCTGCTCCACTGCCGTCAGTTCATGATAGTGGGTGGCGAACAGGGTTTTGGCCCCCAACCGATTTTTATCCGCGCAGTACTCCAGCACTGCCCGGGCGATGGACATGCCGTCGTAGGTAGAGGTGCCCCGGCCGATCTCGTCCAGGATGAGCAGGCTGTCCGCCGTGGCCTCCCGGAGCGTCTGGGCCACCTCGGTCATCTCCACCATGAAGGTGGACTGGCCTGCCCCCAGGTCGTCGGAGGCCCCGATCCGGGTGAACACCCGGTCCACCACCCCGATGCGGGCGGACTTGGCGGGGACGAAGGAACCCATCTGGGCCATGAGCACGATAAGGGCAACCTGGCGCATGTAGGTGGACTTGCCCGCCATGTTGGGCCCGGTGATGATGGCCAACCGGTTATCCCCCCCGTCCATCTCGGTGTCGTTGGGGACAAAGAGACTGCTTTTCAGCATCTTCTCCACCACCGGATGGCGGCCGTCCTTGATCTGAATGACCCCGCTGGCGTCCACCTGGGGCCGACAGTAATCGTTGTCCACCGCCACAGCGGCGAAGGAGAGCAGCACGTCCAGCTGGCCTACGCCCGCAGCTGCCTGCTGCACCTGGCGCACCTGACCTGCCGCGGCCTGCCGCAGGTCGCAGAACAGCTGGTACTCCAAGGCGGTGATCCGGGTCTGGGCGGAGAGAATGTCATGCTCCAGGTCTTTCAGTTCCTGGGTGATGAACCGCTCACAGTTGCTCAAGGTCTGCTTGCGGATATAGTCCTCGGGCACCAGGGCGTAGTTGGACTTGGACACCTCGATGTAGTAGCCGAATACCTTGTTGTAGCCCACCTTCAGGTTCTTGATGCCGGTGCGCTCCCGCTCCCTCCCCTCGATGGCGATGATCCGGTCCGCCCCGTGGTCAATGAGGTCCCGCAGCTGATCCACTTCCCCGTGGTAGCCCGGACGGATAAAGCCCCCCTCCCGGATGGTAAAGGGCAGCTTGTGGTCGGCGTCCTCATCCATAATGGCCCCGTCGATGAGGGCCTGCAGCTCCTCCAGACCGCCCAGGCTGTCCGTCACCTCGGCCAGCATCCGCCCGGACAGCCCCTCCATTTTGCCCAGCAGCTCGGGCAGTACTCCCAGTCCCTGGGCCAGCAGCTTCATGTCCCGGGCGTTGGCGCTGCCATACACCACCTTGCCGATGAGCCGCTCCAGGTCGGGTACCTGGCGCAGGCTGAGAGCCAGCTCCTCCCGGGCCACGGTGTGCCGCACCAGCGTATCCACTGCGTCCTGCCGCCGGGTGATATCTCCGGGGGCACGCAAGGGCCGCTCAATCCAGGCGCGGATCATCCGGTGCCCCATGGCCGTCCTGGTCCGGTCCAGAACCCACAGTAGGGAGCCCCGCTTCTCCTGATTGCGCAGGGTCTCGGTGAGCTCCAGGTTGCGCCGGGCAGTGAGGTCCAGCTCCATGTACTGCCCCTCGGGCTCCTCCTCCAGCACCAGGGGGCCCAGATGGCTCAGGTCGGTCTTCTGGGTCTGGGCCAGGTAGTCCGCCAGGGCGCCCGCCGCCCGGAGACCCAGCAGCTTCCGGCTGCCCTCCGGAGGCAGGGGCTCCTCCTCCAGCCACAGGCCGCAGGAAATCAGCGCCTTCCGGGCCCGGTCCGTCCGGAAAGGGCCGTCCTGGCCGGGCTGGCACAGGCAGTCCAGCCGGTCCCGGAGGAACGCCGTCACCTCCTCCTGGCTCTCGGCGCCGGGGGAGAGAATGGCCTCGCTGGGCAGCCAGGCGGACAGCTGGTTGAGCAGCTTGGCCTGGGCCCCCTCCCCCTGGAAGGCACAGGCGGCGAACTGCCCGGTGGACAGGTCGCACCGGGCCAGGGCATAGTCCTCCCCGTCGTGGTACACCGCGCAGATGAAGTTGTTGCGGCTCTCGTCCAGCATCACGTCGTCCATGGCGGTGCCCGGGGTGACGATGCGCACGATGTCCCGCTCCACCAGCCCCTTGGCGGTAGCCGGGTCCTCCATCTGCTCGCAGATGGCCACCTTATACCCCCGCTTGATCAGCCGGGCAATATAGCTCTGGGCGGAGTGGTAGGGCACGCCGCACATGGGCACCCGATCCTCCTCCGGCTTGTTCCGGTCCCGGGTGGTGAGGGTCAGGCCCAACTCCTCGGCGCCGATCTTGGCGTCCTCGTGGAACATCTCGTAAAAGTCACCCAGCCGGAAAAAGAGCAGGCAGTCCGGATTCTCCTGCTTCATCTTCAGGTACTGGCGCATCATGGGGGTCAGTTCTGCCATAGGGAAATCCTCCCGTCCTCTCTCTTAGGAAAGACTGCGGCCCGGATCAGTCCGAGCCGCCGAAATCGGTAATTACGTAGACATAGCGCACGCTGTCCAGGTCGGCCGCCGGTTCCACCTGGGCGTACCGGCTTATGCCGTCCGCCTCGGTAAACAGCCCGGTGACATTGCCCACCACCAGCCCTTCGGGAAACACCTCGCCCAAGCCCGAGGTGATCACCTGGTCCCCGGACACCAGCTGGGTGTCCTCGGGGAGGTAGGACAGCTTGAGCAGCCCCTCCAACATCAGGGCAAAGTCTCCCTCCAGGATCGCCTCGTCATCGGTGCGGGCCACCCGGCCGCCCAGTTCCACATCGGGGTCCAGTACCGTGGATACCAAGGCCCAATTGCTTCCCACCTCGGTGACCACGCCTACCAGATTGCCATACTGGTCGATGACGCAGTCGTTCAGGGCCACGCCGTCCCCAGACCCCTTGCTGATGGTCAGGTTGGACTCCCAGTTGGAAGAGGTCCTTCTGGTGACCTGCGCGTCCTCGTACGTCAGCTCCGGCCGCTCCTCCGCCAGGCCCAGCAGGTTCTCCAGGCGCTCCTTCTCCCGAATGGCGTCCTGGTACTCCCGCTCCAACTCCTCAAGCTCGGCAATGCGCCGGCGCAGCTCCTCGTTGGTCTGCTCCAGCGCGTCATACTGGAAGGCCCGGTCGTACTGCTCCTGGGCCCACTCCGCCACGGTGGAGGAGATGGCCCGAAAAGGGGTGGATACGATCTCCATGAAGTTGGTCAGGGGATTGGCCCCCAGGATGGCGGAGCCCCCCGCCAGCCCTGCCGCCAGCAGCACCGCGATGAGCACCAGCAACAATCCATTCTCTCGGAAAAAACGCTTCATGCTGTCTCCTTACCTGCCTCAGCGGGCGGCCAGTGCCAGCAGGTCAACGCCAAACCCCGCCAGCATCCGGCCCAGCCGGTAGACCGGCAGCCCCATCACATTGAAATAGTCCCCGTCGATGTTGCTTACCAGCAGGGCACCCAGGCCCTGAATGCCGTAGGCCCCCGCCTTGTCCATGGGCTCGCCGGTGGCGATATAGTGAGAGATCTCATCCGGTTCCAGCTCCCGGAAGGTGACGGTGGTTACCTCGTGCTGGGTCTCCGTCCGACCACCCTGGATGATTGTGACGCCAGTGTACACATAGTGGCGGTTACCGGACAGGGCGGACAGCATGGAAAAAGCGTCCCGCTCCGTCTTGGGCTTGCCCAAAACTACACCCTCCAGGGCCACCACAGTATCTGCAGCGATGATCAGCTCGTCTTCGCCGGCCTGACGGGCTACTGCCTGAGCCTTGCGCAGGCTCAGCTCCTCCACCAACTGGGCGGGGGAGGGATTGCCCTCCACATGCTCATCCACGTTGGGAGAGACCACCTTAAACTTCAGCCCGATCTGCCCCATCAGCTCCTTACGCCGGGGAGACTGGGACGCTAAGATAATATCCACAGGATGTTCCTCCTCATTCGTTGGAAAAGGCACAGCCTTCCCCACAGCCTGTCAAACAAGTCTCACAGAGTTCGCGCCCGCAGGCGCGAATCAATTGCAATCCGTTTTTCCGGGGACATGTGCCTCGGGAAAAACACTTCTCGGCCCACAAGCGTGCGAGCCGGGGCAAGCCCTTCCATTTGAAAAGGGTATCCTTTTCAATGGATTATTCTACATCCCGGTAGTACAGCCCCCGAGTGTAGTTGTTGGGAACGTAGCTGCCCTCCCCCCGGTACCGCTCCAGCACCCGGGCGCACTCCAGGGCGTTCTCCGTGGTGAAGCTCAGCCGGATGGCCCACAGCCCCGCCCGCCGGTAGTCCTGGGCTCTGTCCGCCAGAAACAGTTTATTGGCGTTAAAGATCTCGTTGCGGCAGCCGAAGGCCCGCCGCCCCGGAAACTGTACGCCCTTCCGGTCGGTGAGGTTGTTCACATTGGAGCACACGCATTTGCCAAACTGGTTCTTGATGATGCAGTTCTCCGTGATCATCAGGGGAAGCCGGCCATAGGCGATGATTTCCGTATCCACCGCTTTAGACAAGTCCCGGATCTGAGCCAGCTTTAGCTCGAAGGAGGCGGTGAGGGAGGCAAAGCCCATGCGCTTGTACTCCTTGGCTGCCTGGCTGTTAAACACCTGCAGACCGAAGTCCCCCCGCAGGGTCATGCCCGCCCGCCGGGCCGGGCCCACCAGGCCCAGGTTGCCCACCAGGGCCTGGGTAATGCCCAGCTCGCGGCACGTCTCCAGCAGCGCCCCCAGCTGGTCCAACTCCCGGTCAAAGCACACCCGGGGCAGCGCCGCCGCCACCGGGATGCCCCGGTCCAGGGCCTCCCGCACCTGGTCCGGGTGATCCCCGATCTCCTCCACCGGCAGATAGATGAGGTCGGGCTTTTGTTTGAGCAGCTCAAAGCTGAGCTGGTCGGCCCGGCGCAGGGACAGGTTGATCTGGGGCGCCTGCCGGGGATTGCCGTACCGGGCGCCCACCTTATAGGGCGCGTGACGCCGCTCCGGCAGCGCTGTGCGCTGCTGGGACAAATCCTCCAGCACCTGTCGGCGCAGGCCGTTGAGAGCGGACAGAGAGACGGACAGCCCATCGGTCACCAGGCTGCGCACCCCCACGCAGCGGTAAGGAGTGCCGCCGGTCTTGCTTAGCTGACTTTCCACATCTTGCTCCGTCACTGCCCGGGTGCGGGCCACCTCGGGCAATGGGCCGGCTGCGGTGGCCACCCGACCCTGCTCGTCCTCCACACCCACCTGGACAGGCTCTCCCGCCCGGATCATGGCGTAGAACTTCACCGGGACGCCCGGTCCTTCACCCTTCTCATAGGCAGTTCTCGCCTTGGCAAACAGCTCCCTGGGCTCCGGTTCCTTCTCCCGCACCCCAAACATCTCGGGGCCCTTGTGGCCGGTAAAATAGCCATCGGTGAACCCCTGGCGGGAAAAGGCGGCGCGCAGCTGCTTCAACTCCTCCTGAGTTGGCTCACGTCCCTCCCGCAGGGCGTCGGCGTAAACCTTGGTTACCACGTACACATATTCCGGGCGCTTCATGCGCCCCTCGATCTTGGCACATGCGATCCCCATTTCCTCCAGCTCCCGGAGATGGCCGGCCAGGGACATATCCTTCAGGGATAGGGGATGACCGTCTGCCAACCCGCCGCCCCAGCCGTAGGCCAGACGGCAGGGCTGGGCGCACAGGCCCCGGTTGCCGCTGCGGCCGCCGATGACGCTGGATAGGAAACACTGGCCGGAGTGGCACATGCAAAGCGCCCCGTGGACAAAGGTCTCAATCTCAATGGGGGAGTGGGCGCACAGGTAGGCCAGGTCCCCCCGGGACAGCTCCCGGGCGGCCACTACCCGGCTGATCCCCAGATCTGCCGCCTCCTTCACTCCGTCCAGATTGTGGATGGACATCTGAGTGGAGGCGTGGACTGGCAGGTCGGGAGCCACCTGGCGCAGCACCCGGACCATACCCAGATCCTGCACCAGCACCGCGTCAATGCCCAGCTCCGAGGCCAGGATAGCATCTTGAGCGGCCTGCTCCATTTCCCTGTCAGAGATCAGGGTGTTCAGGGTGAGGTATAGCTTCACCCCCCGCAGATGGCAGTAGGAGATTGCCTGCTCCAGTTCCTCCCGTGTGAAGTTTTTCGCGTTGCGCCGGGCGTTAAAATTCCCGAAACCCAGATAGACCGCGTTCGTGCCGGCACATACCGCCGCGCGCACCGCCTCAGGGCTTCCCGCTGGGGCCAGTATCTCCATGTACGTTCTGCTTCCTTCCTGGTGTGTGGTATGTGCGGTCCTCGCTGGTGTCACGCTCGGATTGGGCGCATGGCCGGGCCGATAAGCCCTCCGACTCCGGGCAAACCCGGCCCGACCCCCGGCCGGCCCTGGGCTTTGCCCATCCGCTCCCGTCTTATCGCCCCTATGCGCCTATCCTCACGCTTCTCACTTCCTCTGCTGCAGCTTGAAGATCTCCCGCTTGCACTCGCTCAGCTCCAGCTTCTGTTTGGCCGACTCCTCTAGCAGGTCCTTGATCTGGCGGCGCAGGTTCTCTGCGGCCTCCTGCTCCTTGAACCGCTCGTCGGCGATGTTCAGGGCGGTGAGTACGGCGCAGTCCACCATGGCCATTCCTCCCACGCCAGCCGTCTGGGCCAGCTTCTCATCCACATAGGCGGCAACCCGCTGGACATACTCCGGGTTCTCAGCGGCGAGCAGGGTGTATTCCTTGCCCCGGATGGTGACAGTGATTCGGTTTTGCATGGCTGACCCTCCCAAAATTATGTTGTCTTATAGTATACCATAAACCTTTGAAAAAGGGAATGAGAAAATCTCGGCCTGCCGGTACGGCCTTTTTTCACCATTCTCTCTGGAATTCCTCAGATTTTTATGAAGAAAACCCTGTTTTCAAGGACAACTGACCATTGACGCGATCCTCGTTTGGTGATAGAATGCCTTTGATCAAAGGCATGGACCGGGAGGAGTACCCGGCGGCCCGGGTGCAGAGAGAAGCCGGCTGGTGGAAGGCTTCCCCGGACGGCGGAGAAGGGCGCCCGGGAGCTGCGGGCAGGAAATGGCCCGCCGGACCGTCCCGCCGTTATACGGGGAGATGAGTGCGCATCCGCCAGATGCGAATTCAGGTGGAACCGCGGATTTTATAATTCGCCCTGAGCCAAACTGGCTCGGGGCGTTTTTCTACCTGGGCCAAACCAAGTGGAAAGGACTGTTCCGAAATGAAAAATACCGAAAAGACCATGGAAAAGATCGTCAACCTTTGTAAGGGCCGGGGCTTCATCTTCGCCGGCAGCGAGATCTACGGCGGCCTGGCCAACACCTGGGACTACGGCCCCCTGG
>ERZ780149.3971-NODE-3971-length-11860-cov-3.152562_pt1 | contig 11860 bp, 10 predicted proteins | sample MGYA00511367_ERZ780149 | MGnify/ENA primary metagenome ERZ780149 (study PRJEB29588, sample SAMEA2153852) | human gut metagenome | biome: human gut; feature: human-associated habitat; material: faeces | place: Denmark | collected 2008/2010 ...
TGGGCTGTGCCGGACTGCCGTCAAAGCCGCCTATGGCGGTCACTGGGTGAATGCAAGCAACTCCTCCAACAATCCGAGTGATAACACCAATTTCCCGGGAAACTATGGTGACGGTAAGGGCTACGGATCTCCTGCAGGAACTTCAGGCAATAGTCTTGCAGGCGGCGCCGGAATCGGCGGCGGCGTGTCCGGTACTACCACAACCTGCAATGATACGGCGTATACACAGGGCACACCGGGAACCATCATTATCAACGGCGGCGAAATCCATGCGTTCGGAGGACATGAGGCGGCAGGAATCGGCGGCGGGGTAAACGGTGCGGCAACTTCATCTTCCATCACCATTACCGGCGGAACAATCGAAGCCCACGGCGGACGTTGGGCGGCAGGGATAGGCGATGGAGACTCGCTTCCCGATCGCCCGACCAATCAGTTTTCAAAATCCTATTCCGTCAACATCTCGGGCGGAACGTTGACCGCCGTTGGCGGGGTTGGATGCGCGGGCGTTGGGTGTACCGATGATGTGAAAAATTCCGGAATGACAATCAGGCTGTCCGGCGGTAATATCACGTCGCATTCCGGCTATCCGGACGGATTCAATCCGGGCAACGGCACTTACAGAAACGGCAAAGCACTGTCGGACAGTGATCCGACACCGGCGGGTATCGGCGCAGGAAACAAATCCAAAATGGCTGAGCATTCGATCATCATCCGAGAGGGAACGCAAATTACAGCCGCTTCCTTCGGCCATTATTCCATTACGGAAAACGGATTGAACCAGAGCCAAGTCCCCAATATTTCTCTTGAGCAGTGCAGAATGTACAACGGTCGTTTTCCGAACCTGACCTCTTCTGAAGACCGTACCTTCCGGCTTCTGGAAGCGCAGAGAGAAGACATTCTTGTAAACGGAAAGGTCGGAAACTACATCAAATTCATTACACAGCCGAGCGACGGTTCTGAAGGAACGGTTTATTACTACGATTCCGATGAATTCATGCTTCTGAATGCAGACAAAACCGTTTATCCGCTGTCGGATGACTTGGAGACGCGCGAAAAGGAACTGTTGAAGCTCTTTGAGGATCATCATATGACGCTTTATGCCGATGAAACCTCAAAGGAGACGGGGCGCGTTGTGGCGCGGAAGCATTTCAAATCCATTGCAATGACGCTTCCCGATCCCGCATTGCACGGCGGCATTTACGCATTGGAAATCCCGACCTCCCAGTTGGTGTCAGTCCCGGACGGGGTAACCTTTCCGAAAAGCGAAAAGGTCCACATCGCGATCAGCGCGCAGACTCCCGGAAACATCTGGGGCGAAATCGATTATCCGTTCAGCTACAACATGAAGCTTGACGCGGTTTCCTCTCCCTTTGAAAATCTCGACGTTTATCCGAGCGCAGATTGGCAGGGGCGGGACGACGGCTACATCGGAAACAAATATTCCGAAAGCCTGTTTGCCTACACGGTCTACATCGAAAGCGACGCAATCGAAACCTACGTTTACGCAATGTTTGTGATGGAGGACGGCGTTTCCTACACGGTGAAGCTTGACAATGTGCTTCAGACAATCGAGACCGAAACGAAAACCGTGGACGGCGTGACAGTCAAAATCGGCCGTATCATGATGAAAGTCTCCATGGCGGGGTTGACCCAAAAAGTTCTGCAACTGGAAAAGCAGGACACCAACAACACAGTCGCCGCGCACTCCATCATTTACAAGATCACCATCAACCGCAAGGCAACCTACACCCTCAGCCTGAAAGACCTCAGCAAAACCTACGACGGCAACCCGGTTGTTCCCTCGGTTGAGGCGGTGCTGAACGGGAGCGGCGCTACGGCGGAAAAGGTGACTGTCCCGGATGAGGATCTGAAGAGCGCAACCTTTACCTACGGCGTTGGTACAACCACGGGTCTGACCGAAGCGCCGAAGGACGCAAACAACGGCGAGAATGGCTATTCCGTAACCGCTACAATCAACACCGAGACCTATACGGCAACGGGAACGGCTTACTTCTCCATTTATAAAAAGCAACTGTCGGTTACGCGCATCGGAAACTATCTGCTGTACGTCAAATCGAGCGACTACGAGAAGTGGAAAGATCAGGGCACTTACCCGATTTCCGACCCGGGTGCGATTTTCCTTTCGGGGCTTGTGAAGAATGAAAGCGTGACGTTGACCCACGGAAACGTTTACTATAACGACCTTTCCATTGGCTACGGCGCAACGAAAATCACGCTTGAGAATGTGCAGATTTCGGGCGACGCCGCAAAGAACTACACCATTGACCAAAAGCAGACCGTGTTCGGACAGATCAACTATTCGCTTGACGGCGCGATCTTCCGCTCGGAGGACGGCGGGTCATGGGACAAGTTCTATCCGATTGACAGTGAAAACCCCGTAAACAGTACGAGCGCGGATTACCATTCGCCCAAAAACGCGGACGGAAGCTACACTTCGCACGCGGAGTATGTCTGGGCGAGAACGCAGGGCGGCGGCACGGCGCAGGCAGTCTATGCAATGGAAATCGAGTTCGGCGCAATGTATTTCAACTATACCAAGGAAGTCTGGAACACCGACTCCATGAAGTACGAGCAAGCCGAAAACGGGGAATCCTTCTGGATCGGCTTTGACGGCAAGAACAACTGCGTAACGGTTGTCAACCGCTCCAATGCGGCGATCTTCTGCAACGTCAAGCCCGAAATTTCCTTCATCTACGCCTCGCATGACGGCGGGCAGAGCGGCATTGTGGCAAAGGTTTACACCAAGAACGAGGCAAACACGAATTACCTTGTAACCGAAACCGAGGATGTGACCGTTCCCCAAGCGACCCCGCCCGAAACCGTGACGGGGACGGGAACTGCCACGCGGCAGTCGTTCTACCTGATCCTATCGGGAAACCCGCAGTCGGGCAATACCGACAGATATATCGCCGTTGGCGATATGATCGTAACCGTTAAGAAATCTTCCGATTGAAAATTGGAATCGGTTGATACATAAAACCTTTTTGCTTTTGAAAGGAGCAGAATTATGAAAAAATTTCTTTCCCTTGTGCTCGCGGGCTTGATGTCCGCATCCCTGTTCGTCGTTGGCGCAGCGGCGGAGACCGTTGTCGGTAAAGACGGTGGTGTGGAAACATTTGACGACACGTCTTCAAATGATAACAACATCAATGTCAAAGTTAACGATGTGACGCACAAGTATGCAGTGGATCTGACTTTCGCGTTTAATGATTTGACACTTGGAAATCTCACTTGGAATGTGAACGATATGAGATACGACGTTGATAAAGCAATGGAAAACGAAACTCGGAAAATTACAATTTCCAACCGTTCTGATAATCCTGTTTACGCATATGCAGAGGCTAAAGACAGTGATACAGCGGATCATGTTACACCAACTGTTGACCAATATTCTAATGCTGAGAGTAAATTGAAGGTGGATAAAGCCATTGCCGGTACGACCGGGTCTACAGGCGAAACGGGCAAGGGAACAGCTACTACCGGAATTCTGACGGTTAAACTGGATAGCGCAAACTGGAACGATGTTGCAGAGTACTATTCCAAGAAGAAAGAAGCTGCTCCCGATACGTTGACTTACACACTGACCACCGTCACCGTTTACATCAGCAAGAGCTAATACGTCCTTCTATTCTCGGTTACTCCGTCCCCTCGGGTGACGTGGTAATAAATGGGTTCGACATTTTCGGAGAAAGGAGGATAAAAGGATGAAAAAGATTCTTGTTTGTGTGATGGTTCTGGCGCTCTGCCTCTGCGCAACGATTTCGTCGTTCGCAGCGGGACAATCCGAGGGTGAATATACCGGTCAGAAGGAAAATCAGGATGTCAATGTTACAATCTCGGGTGCTATTGTTCATACCTATCTGGTTGACATTGAGTTTACCAATCCGACTTTCACTTATTCTACCGGTTCGGTCTGGAATCCGGAGAAGTATCAGTACGAGCCGAGCACCGAGGCTACGTGGAATGGTAAAGGCGAAGTGAAAATCGTCAACCACTCCGACCTGCCTGTTACTTACAAGGTAGAAGCTACGGATGTTGTGAACACCTACGGCGCGCTGACCATTCCCGTGACGAACGGGAACGGCACGATTGCAAAGTGCAATGTCGGCGATGCTCGCGGCAGCCACAACGCAACCGCAACCTACGTGGTTGAGGGAACGCCCACGGTTTCGGAAATCACCGCGCAGAAGCTCGGTTCGATTCTCGTTACCATCACAAAGTAAGAACCCCGCCCGGCGGGAACTGTAGCCCTGCTGGGTAGGATTCGCAAGGAAAGGAGAAGCAGATTCGTGAAACTGAGAAGAATTTTGGTACAATTGTTCATAGCGACCGCGGTTTTGCTTCTCCCGGTACTTGTTTTCGCCGAGCCGATTCAATCGGTTGGCGGGGGAGCGGACGTCGTGATTTCCGTGATCGACAACCGCAAAACCGTGCGCTATGAAGCCGACGTGGTATTCCGCAATACCGCATACACCTACAATCTGGTCAGCGTTGCCGAAAATGTGGAAACCGGCGAACGCTACATCAACAGCGGCTTTTGGCGGGAGGCAAGCGGTGTGGAGGCGGATTCGTTTACCGTTTCCGTTAAAAACCGTTCCAACCATGCCTTAACCGTTGAAACAGAGCCGAACACCGCAGACTTTGACCGATGCGGCGCAGGGGTGACCCTGTATGGGGGAGGAGAAATCACAATCCCCGAAGTCGGGCAGGCAGACGGCAAAACCGTTGCTTACGAGAATGTATTTGAAGCCGTGTTCGGTCGGTTTCCGAGTCTGGATTCCTACAAGGGAGTCAAACGGATTACCGCAACCGTGCGCCTGAAGCATTCGTGAAGCCGATAAAATTGCGTCGAAAAGGAGGAGCTACCGGAACATGAAAAACAGAATCTTTCCATCCTTACGGGCTCTTTTCGCCGCCGTTTTGTCGGTTTCGCTCACCGTTTCGGTTCTTTCCGCCTTTCCTGCCGCCCGCGCGGAGGAAACGGGAAGCACTGCCGGAACAAAGACCTATCAATATTCCGTTGAAATCGAGTTCGGCGCTATGACCTTCTGCTATGACTACGGGACATGGAATCCGTCCGATCTGCGCTATGAAGCCGACGAAACCGAAAATCCCGGTGCGGGAACGGTTGCGGGCTACCCGGGTTGGTACGGTTTTGACGGAACGGCAAACAAAATCAGTGTGAAATACCACGCAACCGAAGCCACCGGGGAAGCAAACAGCCTGTTGCGGGTCATGCTCTCTTACCGTGCGCTGACCGCTACCGACGGAGGCACGTCCATTGCGGCAGGCGTTGCGGGCGTAAAGTCCGAGTTATATGCCGATACGGCGCTGACCCAAAAGCTCGGCGATCTCGACGGAGACGGCATTGCGCTGTCGGTTGCAAAGAACGGTTCGGCTGAGGTCTGGCTGTCGCTGAAGGGCGAGCCGATGGTGAACGGCAACCCGTTCACGTCTCAGAACTTGATTCCCATCGGAATGCTGACCATTGCGCTTGCGGGATTTACAACGGATGGAGGAAACTGAAATGCACAGATACAGCACAACCCAACTGAAAAGGATTCTCCCCATCGGAGCTGTCTGCCTGCTTTTGGCTGCCGCCGTGGTTGCGGGAGTGGTATTCGCCATCCTGTTCAAACCGGAAATCTACGAGAAGCAAGCCATGGACGGCGCGCCGCAGGGACTGCCCGAGAGCTACGGTTACGTTTCCTACGAAACCGAGGGCGTTTGCAAGGTCTTTCTTGCCTGCACGCCCGCGTTTGACGGAACGTTTGCAGGCATCAATCTGACCAACCCCGGGGAAAACAACGTTTTGCTCAAAGCCGAGCTCTACTCGGTCAAGGTGGTGCAGACGGGCGACGGAAAAGCCGATTTTGCCCCCGATAAAAAGCTCGGGGAGACGGGATTCCTCCGCCCGGGCACTTATGTGGAGAATGTCAAGCTGAGCGGTCTGACCGCGGGCGAAGAAAACCGCGTGCTGGTCAAAATCGCCACCATGAATGAGGAGAACCGCACAAGCAACGGTTTCTTCTACATCCGAACCACCATTTCCTGATTACGCCTGCCGGCACACATCTTCTCCGTGTGTCGGCTTTTTTTGCCTTTTTTCGGAAAAACGGTTGAAGTGCGGCGCATTTCATGGTATAATAATACGGTATACAGAAACGGACCGCGCTGTGCGGCTGTGGGAGGTTTTTTATGTTGGATTTTATACGGGTTGCGGCGTGCGTGCCGACGGTTACGGTCGGGAACACCCTGCGGAATACCGAGGCGATTCTCGGAATGGCACGGAAGGCGGCGGAGAAACAGCCGCAGCTGACCGTATTTCCCGAACTGTCGCTGACGGGCTACACCTGCGCCGATCTGTTCTTCCAGTCCGCGCTTCTGCAGGGCGCGAAGGATGGCTTGCGCGGGATTGTCCGTGCTTCCGCCGCGCTTTCCTCCGCTCTGGCGGTCGGCTTGCCGTTGGAACTTGGCGGGAGACTGTACAACTGCGCGGCAATCGTCGCGGGCGGTCGGCTTCTCGGTCTTGTGCCCAAAACCTATATTCCGAACTATAACGAGTTTTACGAAAAGCGGTGGTTCACCCCGGGCGCGGAGCTGGCGCTCTCTGAAGTCAGCGCCGAGGCTCTGGGGCTTGGCGACCTGCAGGGGGAGGCTGTTCCGATCGGAACGGATCTGATCTTTGACGCGGGCGCGTTCCGTTTTGGCGCGGAGATCTGCGAGGATCTCTGGGCAACCGTTCCGCCGAGCGCCTACCTTGCCATGGGCGGCGCGGAGGTCATGCTCAACCTCTCGGCAAGCAACGAGACGATTTCCAAGCGCCGTTACCGCCGCTCGCTTGTCTCCGCACAGTCGGCGGCGCAACTGGACGGCTATGTCTATGTATCGGCGGGCTGTACCGAGTCCACAACCGATCTCATTTTCTCGGGGCACAGCATGATCTGCGAGGCGGGCAGGATGATTGCCGAGAACCGCGAAACGATTGATGGGGACTATATCCTCTTTGGCGACATCGACCTCGGCAAAATGCGCGTGGATCGTCTTAAAATCAAGACCTTTGCGGACGGCGCGGCGCAGAACGCCCGCAGCTTCCGCCGCGTGGCTGTCCCGCTGGAGATTCCCGAAAACGACCTTTCCTATTATCCCGTCAGCCGCCTGCCCTTCGTGCCGGACGCCAAGAGCGACCGCACCGAGCGGTGTATGGACATCTTCGAGATGCAGGTCATGGGGCTGAAGAAGCGCATGGAGGTCACGCACGGGCGACCCGTGATCGGCGTTTCGGGCGGTCTGGATTCCACGCTGGCGCTCTTGGTTGCCACTGAGGCGGCGCGGCGCATGGGGAAGCCCACGACCGACGTGGTGGGTATCACCATGCCGTGTTTCGGCACGACCGACCGCACCTACCGCAACTCCCTTGAGCTGATGCGCACGCTCGGCATTACCGCGTTGGAGATTCCGATTGCGGCGGCGGTCGAACAGCATTTCCGCGACATCGGGCAGGATCGCAACACCCTTGACCTGACTTTTGAAAATGCGCAGGCGAGAGAGCGGACGCAGGTTCTGATGGATTATGCGGGCAGAATCGGCGGCTTTGTTGCCGGGACGGGCGATTTGAGCGAGTTGGCGCTCGGTTGGTGCACCTACAATGCCGATCACATGAGTATGTACGGAGTCAACTGCGGCGTGCCGAAAACCTTGGTTCGCTGGATGATCGACAGCATTCTGCAAAGCGAACGTTTCGCATCGTCCGACGCCGTTCTGCGGGATATTCTGGATACGCCCATCAGCCCCGAACTGCTCCCGCCTGACGCGGAAGGGAAGATCGCGCAACAGACCGAAGAGATTGTCGGTCCTTATGCCCTGCATGATTTCTTTCTCTACTATACAGTCCGTTTCGGCTTCCTGCCCGAAAAGGTGTTTGCTCTGGCAGTCAAGGCGTTTTGCAACGATTTCGACCGCGCAACGATCAAAAAGTGGCTTCTGGTCTTTTACCGCCGCTTCTTTACGCAGCAGTTCAAGCGGAGCTGTCTGCCGGACGGCGTGAAACTGGGAAGCATCTGCCTCTCTCCGCGCGGCGACTGGAGAATGCCGAGCGACGCCTCGGCGGAGCTGTGGCTCGCGCGAACCGAGCGCATTGAGGTCTGAATCGGAGAACAACGGAAATGAATGCAAAGCAATTGACCCTGAAACGGAAACAGCAGATTCTGATTGTAATTGCCTGTCTCGTCTACAGTTTTGCCTATACGGGGCGCTACAGCTACAACGCAAACATTGCGCCGATCATGGCGTTCTACAATGTCACGCGCGCGGAAGCGGGGCTGACGGGAACTTTCTTCTTCTTTGCCTACGGCGCGGGACAGCTGATTCATGCGATTTTCTGCAGGTTCTATCCGAGAAAGTATATCATTCCGGTCGTTCTCGGCGTGTCGGCAATCCTCAATATTGCGGTGTTCTGCGGCGTGCCGTTCGGGGCGATCAAGTATCTGTGGCTTCTCAACGGAATCTGCCAGTCGGTTCTCTGGCCTACGCTTGTGTTGGTTCTGAGCGATACCATGGATTCCGTGATGATGAAGCGGGCGGTGTTTGCCATGAGCCTGACGGTTGTCATCGGAACGGTGATTTCCTATGGCGGAAGCGCGATCTTCAATCTGTTTGATCTCTTTCGCGGCGCGTTCCTGCTCGGCGCGGTTCTGATGGTTGCAATCGGTATTGCGTGGCTGGTCGGCTACGACACGCTGACCCTCGAAAATGCCGGTTTGGCGGAGGCGCACGCGGCAAGCTCCGAAGCGACGACTGCCGGGGGCGGATCGCGGAAGCGCGCCGCAAACGGGGCGCTGATCGGACTGTTCGCGGTGTGCGGGCTGTTCATGGCGGTGGATAACTTCGTCAAGGACGGGCTGAACACATGGACTCCCGTGATTCTCAAGGAGCGCTTTGGGGTGGGGGACAGTCTTTCCATCGTTCTGACCGTTGCCCTGCCGTTCTGCGGCGTTTTCGGCGCGATGCTGGCGCTCCGGATGAATCGGAAGATCAAGGATTTCCGAGCGCTCAGCGGCAGCCTGCTCCTGCTGCTTTCCGTCTGCATTTGCGGAATCCTTCTCAGCATGAAACTTGAAAGCATGGTGCTGACCGTTGCCTTTCTCGGCGTGGTCTCCTGCTTTGCGCACGGAATCAACTCCATTATGACCAGCATCATGCCGTTTGCCATGCGGGATAAGGTCAACCCGGGCTTTCTCGCGGGACTGATGAACAGTGCGGGTTACGTCGGCAGTACTGCCAGCGCCTACGGGCTTGGCGTAATTGCCGACCGAACCGACTGGAACACGGTGATGTACATCCTGCTGTTCGCCTCGGTCGGCGTGACGTTGCTTGCGTGGGGGACGGTTCTTCTCGGGCATCTGCGGAAGCGCAGAACCGGACAGGAAACATAAATGACCCGTTCCCGACGAAGGTCGGAAACGGGTTTTTCAGCTTGGGACTTGTAAATCCGCCCGCTTTGTGCTATAATAAAAGCAACAGATCATTCGATTCGGAAGGAGTGTTTGAAGATGGACGAAAAGGCAATTCTGGAGTGTATGGAGACCAGACGTTCGGTTCGCGCGTATCTGCCGAATGCGGTGCCGGAGGAGAAACTGGAACGCATTCTCCGCGCAGGGCTTTATGCGGCAAGCGGAATGGGGCGGCAGAGCGCGATGATTCTTTGCGTAACCGACAAGGCTTTGCGCGACCGCCTGATGCGGATGAATGCGGCAATCATGGGAACTCCCGAAAAAGATCCGTTCTACGGTGCGCCCTGCGTGTTGGTTGTTCTGGCGGATCGCAACATTCCGACCGCAGTATATGACGGCAGTCTGGTGCTCGGAAACATGATGCTTGCCGCGCACGCGGAGGGCTTGGGAAGCTGCTGGATTCACCGCGCCCGCGAAGAATTCGATTCGGACGAGGGCAAGGCGATTCTGCATGACCTCGGTGTCGAGGGGGATTATGAAGGCGTCGGACATCTGATTGTGGGCTATGCCGACGGCGCAGAGCCGGAAGCGAAGCCGAGGCGCGAGGGGCGGGTTCTGCGCGTCTGAATCTTTGGGGGAGAAATACACATATGAAAGAGAACAAGAAGCTGATCGGAGAGATCATCAAGGATATCCGGCATGATATGACCGACGAGGAGGTTCTGGCACTGCTTGCAGGCAGCCGTGTGTCAGTCAATACCGAAAAGGAAGCAAAACGGGCGTATTCCGTCGGGCAACGCGCGGCAGATGCGATTGCAAAGTTTGCGGGAAGTTGGGCATTCATCTTTTCGTTTGTCGGCGTGTTGGTCGGTTGGATGATTCTGAATATTCTGCTTGCAACGGGTGCGTTTGATCCGTATCCGTTTATTCTGCTGAATCTGGTGCTTTCCTGTGTTGCCGCCATTCAGGCGCCGCTCATCATGATGAGCCAGAACCGACAGGAGGAAAAGGATCGCCGCCGCGCGGAAAACGATTATAAAGTCAATCTCAAAACCGAGATCATGATTGAAGATCTGTACGATAAGGTGAATCGCATTCTGGCGCGGCAGGAGGAACTGTCCCGTTTGCTCGGCGGGCAGCCGGAAGGGAAGAAGCATGACGGAGAATGAGCCTGTACTTCTTCCTCCCGAGGCAGTAGAAGCCCTGCTTGCATGGTATGGCGCTAACCGGCGGGATCTGCCGTGGCGCAGGACAAATGACCCGTACCGCATCTGGATATCGGAAATCATGCTCCAGCAGACCCGCGTGGAGGCGGTCAAGCGATATTACGCGCGGTTTCTGGAGGCGTTTGGGGACGTCGTAGCGCTTGCAAACGCGCCGGAGGAACAGCTTCTGAAACTTTGGGAGGGACTTGGCTACTACAGCCGCGCCCGAAACCTGCAAAAAGCGGCAAAGGTCATTGTCTCGGATTACGACGGCAAAATGCCCGCTGATGTAAAGACTTTGCGTGCTTTGCCTGGAATCGGGGACTACACGGCGGGGGCGATCGCTTCCATTGCGTTCGGGTTTCCCGAACCTGCCGTCGACGGGAATCTCTTGCGGGTTCTTTCCCGCTTTGACGGTTGCACGGATGACATCTCGCTTCCCGCCGTCAAAAAAGCGTGGAGCGAACGGTTGCGATCCTCGATTCCGACCGAACCGTCGCGCGCCGCTACCTTTACGCAGGCGATGATCGAACTGGGGGCAACGGTCTGCGTTCCGAACGGCGCGGCACGATGCGAAAGTTGCCCGTTTGCGCCTTGGTGTCGCGCGAAGGCGGAGGATCTGACCGACGCATTGCCCGTCAAGGGGGAAAAGCGCCCGCGCAGAATCGAGGAAAAGACGGTTTTGCTGATTCGCGACGGGGAGCGGACCGCTCTGCACAAGCGCCCGGATAAGGGGCTGTTGGCGGGGCTGTATGAGTTGCCAAACGTTGCGGGGCATCTCGATGCGGATCGCGTAACCGAACTGATCCGAAGCTACGGGTTTGAGCCGTTGCGCGTGACGCGCGCAGAGGACGCGAAGCATATTTTTACGCACATCGAATGGCATATGATCGCGTATGACGTGCGGATTGCCGCCGAGGAAGCGGGATTTCACGGAAAATCGGGGCTGAATCTGGTCGGAAACCGGGAGTTGCACGAGTGCTATGCCATTCCGTCCGCGTTTTCGGCATATACGAAATATCTTTGAGGGGTTGCAATCCGGCGCGTTTTGTGATATAATAAATGTAGTTTTGCAGATGAAGCACATTTTTATTCTGAATCCTGCGGCGGGGCGCATCAATTCCTTCGGAACGATTGAGGCGGAGCTGAAGCAGGCGGAGCAGGAGTTGAAGGCGGCCGCAG
>ERZ780149.3975-NODE-3975-length-11850-cov-3.871386_pt1 | contig 11850 bp, 6 predicted proteins | sample MGYA00511367_ERZ780149 | MGnify/ENA primary metagenome ERZ780149 (study PRJEB29588, sample SAMEA2153852) | human gut metagenome | biome: human gut; feature: human-associated habitat; material: faeces | place: Denmark | collected 2008/2010 ...
CGTTCGGAGAACGAAGGAGCGTCAAATGCAATCATATCATTCCATCACTCCCATCCTCCTTACAAAGCATCGATGACCGCCGAAAGATAGGTGGAAGAAACAGAGCCATAGATGAAATTGTCAACAAGCCCGTCCTTCTTCGCCTGACGCACCTTGTCCGCCAGCTTCTTCTCGGTGTTCTCGTCCACGACCAGTACAATTTTGCAGTCCGGATTCTGTGCTTTCACTTCACCCCGAATTTTCATGCGTTCCTCCAGCTTCCACGGCGTGTAGGCTGTGACCTCCATGATAAGAATATTCGCTTCCGTAAAAACGCACATATCCGCGGTTTTGTCAGGACTTTCACTTTGACATACATCAAAGTCCGAATCAAATTTTTGCAGAGCCGTTGCAATGGCGTCGGCAAACAAAGCATTTTGCATATCAACAACAACTCGCCGCATGAAATCACCTCCGATTCAGAATGTAAAATCGACAACACAGATTTGTACCGTAATCATTATAACAGATTTTTTTCGATTGCGCCCTGTACCTAAGTACAGGTTTGAGCACTTTTTTCAAAAAAATTTGCAAAAAATCTTCGTGTTCATTTTCTTTTTCTCTCTCCAAAAAAGCAAAATACGCTTGTGCTCCTTTGGAGAAAGGGCTGTTCCGGCTGAACAGCCTTTCAAGGTATTGAAAAGGCGGCGACAGCAATTTTGCCGTCGCCGCCTCCGGCCCAGTGTTAATCACACGTTATTTTACAGAATATTTTTTCTTTCTGCTATAAATTGTGGTTCCCACTACGCCTACGCCGGAAACAAAGAGCAGAGCGATCCAAAGACCCATCATGCTGTTGTCACCGGTCTGCGGAGACTGAGGATCTGTCGGTGTTCCGGTCGCCGGAATCTCTACAGCCGCCTTCTTGTCGTGGCAAACCTTGCACTCTTCGTGCTTGGAGCCCTTTTCGGTTGCCGTAGCTTCCTTGTCGATTACCCACTCGTAAGTATGTCCGGTAGCCTTATCAACTGTCTTATCAGCAGTGATTTCAACATTACCGGTAGCGTCTGCAAACAGCTTGCTGCAGCCGGAGCAAGTGTAGTATTCGATGTTACCGTCCTCTGTGCAGGTAGGAGCATTTGCTTCAACCTTGGTCAGAGAATGGGTGTGACCCAGTGCAGCAGTGATGATGTAATCACATTCAGTGCACTTAATCGGGTCGGTCTCAGTTGCTGCCTCGCGGTCAGGTGTATGGGTAGCTTCGCCATCCTTGGCGTCGCAGCGCGAGCACGCATGCCAATGTCCTGATGCATCACTGCTCCAAGAAACTGCAAAGTCGTGACCGAGAGCATTGCCTTCGGTAGCGCCGCATCTGCTACAGGTCTTGGGAGCGGTGCAGGTTGCATCTGACCAGTCATGACCGAGATGCCCAATCACAACGCTGCTGTGGTCGGTGATCTCCACATTGCCTGTGGCATCCTCAAACCACTTGCTGCAGCCGGAGCATACATAGTATGCTTTGTTGCCGTCCTCGGTGCAGGTAGCAGGATTTGCCGCAACAGGAGTCATGTGGTGAGTGTGACCCAGTGCGGGAGTGATGAAGTAATCACATACGGTACATACTTGCGGCGTTGTCTCGGTTGCCGCTGCGCCGGGAGTATGAGCTGCTTGGTCCTTCTCGTCGTGGCACAAAGAGCACTCATGCCAGTGACCGTCAGCGTCGCTGCTCCATGTAGCTGCATAGTTGTGCGGGCCGTAGGTGGTGCTGTCCCAAGTGGTAGTACCGATCTGATCGCAGTATGCGCAATCAAAGTAGTACATCTTTACACTCTGGCAGTCTGTGCCGGTGCCGGCAACATAGTGTGCGGGATCTTCAATCTTCTCTGTGAAACTGTGATTGCCGGCGGTGGTGCTTGTGTAATACTTATCGGTTGCCGCAGCGTCATCTTTCGCGTTGGCGTCGCAACGGGAGCATGCGTACCAGTACACATTGTACTCCGTGCAATTTGAAGCTGCAGTCTTCAAATAAGTATTGTTTTCCACCTTTTTGGTGTAATCGTGTCCGAGTGCAGAACCGGATGTGAAGGTCTCAGTTCCTTTTGCACCACATTCGCAGCTCTTGTAGTAAACAGCCGCTTCTGTGCAGGTGGCACCGGTTTTGAGATAACCTTCTGTTGCTACTTCCTTGTCGTACACATGGACGTGAGGGGTGGTGACATTGACGGTTGCAACACTGGTAGTAAATGCAATATTGTCATAGCCTCCCGAAGGCGCTTCAAAGACCTCATCTTCATCAATAATAAAATTGACAGTCTTATTTCCGCTGGCATCTGCATCAACTTTGCATTGGAATTTCATAATTTCCGTGTCTAAAGTTGAAGTGTAACCGTCTTGGGCTTTAGCATTTCCGATGAGAATAACCATTGTGGATTCGGTAAATTCAGCTCCGTCAACATTCATTGTTGTTGCCAGTCCTTCTGTAATTTTACCTGAACCTGTAACAAAGGTTAACCCTGCCGGAATGTCCAACTTGATTTTCAGAGAATCCAAGTTGGTGACAGCGCCCATTGTCACTGTGTAGGTGATAATATCACCCGGGTGCGCTTCTGTTTTGTCTGCTGTCATTTTGAACGAGGTAGATCCCGCTGCCAATACCGGCACTGCAGTTGCCAGCATCGTGAAAAGCATAACAAAACTCAGCACAATTGATGTGATTCGCTTGTTCATGACCAAGCTCCTCCTTTTTAGTATTTGCGAGGCATTTTTCATACACACCTATTCATAGCCTCGCTTAGTTATGATTCGGTGGGGATATTTCTATCCAATGTATTCTTAAATCGACCTTCACTCCCTATAAGGCGTATAGGGAGGAAGATAGATATTAAGACAATTATATTAACAATTCATTATTTACCACAACGGATTGGATTCGTTAACATGAGCTTTCAACCGAGCCCAATCCTTGATGTTCACCTTGCTGTCCCCGTTTACATCGCCGCACGCCAATTCATAGCCTGTGAGATTACTGGTTTCATTAACGTGAGCTTTCAAACGTGCCCAGTCTTTCGTATTTACTTTGCCGTCACCTGTAACATCACCAAGCAGGCAAATCTTCACATCCTGCACCACATTGCTGCTTCCCACCGTGACGGTGTACTCGCGGGCAACATGGTTCTGCTTCATCACCTTCATGGTGTAGGTGCCGGGAGGAACATCTGCGATGGAGTAGCTTGCAGTGTTACCCTTGACAACAGCCTCATAAGAAGCTTCGGCCGCACCGCTTTCGGTGAGCTGAATCATCACTTCATCGGTATCGCTGTTAAAGCTCGTTGCCGTGCCGGAAACGGTGTAGCCCACGATCTCCGTTTCCGGGAAGGTGTAGACGCCCTGGGCCGCGGTGGTGTTGATGGGCACTTCAAGGTCATTGACCTTGAGGGTAAAGGCCTCGTTGTTCAGCCGCCCCATGCCCTCGGTAACGGCAAGCTCGAAGTAAACGCTGTAGGTCTTGCCGCCGAGGAACTTACCGTCCGCCGTGAGGCCGTTTTCAGGCGTGCATTCCTCGTTCTCGTCCAGCTGGCCGTTTCCGTTTGCATCAATGAACCATGTGAGTCTGCGGACGTAAACGCCGTGGTTGACGATCTCCTCGCTCTCGCCGGTGCGGGTCACACCCGTGACGATGGCGTCGGACGCGACGGCGGCCTTCTCGCCCGTGACGGGCGCGGCCACCGTGACGGTGGCGGTGTTATACGCGGGCTGTCTGTCCGAAACGATGTAGTAGGTGGCTCTCAGCTTGCCGGGCGAGTAGCCGAGGAACTGGTAGCCGTACACATCGTCATACACATCGGCCTGCGAGAACGTGCCGTTGTCCGAGGGATGGAGCAGCTGCACCTTGTAGCCGTTGATGACGAGCGCGGTGTTGGGCTCGAAGTAATACTTCGTGCCGTCTGCCGCAACGCCCGCCGTGATGACCAGCTCGCTGATGTAAGTGCCCGCCTCGTAGCGCTGGCGCATGAGGTCGGCGTCGGGGCGCGGATTGCTGCCGTCATAGAGCACGTCATACCACGAGCCGGGATTATTGAAGCTGGTCGCGCTGTCCTTGTCGGCATACAGCACCGGCGCGTAGGCCGTGCCCGTGCCCGTCACGTCGGGAACCTTGGAGACCTTGCTCTCGCTCGAGAGCACGGGGTAGCCGCCCGCGGTGAAGATATTCTCAATGGTGTTGATGCGGACATTCAGCATATCATTGCGGTAGTTCGAGGGGAGCGTGCCGCCGTAGCGGGGGTCGCCCTCCATGGGCTCATCGGTGGTGAGGAAGACGGTGTTCAGATAGATCGTGCCGCCGGTGGGGTCCTTCAGGCAGGGCTCCTCGTAGGCGTAGTACAGCGTTGCGTTGGCGGGCGTGACGTACGAGCCGTTATAGTACTCGCCGCCCTCCTCACAGCCCTTGAAAATGGCGCTGTCGAGGGAGCTGTCGCCGGGGATGCTGCACTGGATGACCTTGCTGTTGGCCTTCTTGTACCAGGAATCGCCGCTGGCGTATGAGGTGTACAGGACGAACTGGTAGCCCTCCTTGGGCTGGATCTCAAAGGTCGCGGTGAACTTGTCGTTGTACTGCACGGTGTCGGTGAGCTGGTTGATGATGCTGCCGACCCCGGTGCTCTGGCCCTTAACGGCTATGACCACGGCGCTCATGTACTTGTTGTTCGTGTTCTCCACCCATGTGCCGTTGCAGCAGCGCACGCTCGTAATGGGCATCTCCACCGTTTCGTAGGCCTTGCCGCCGGCAGCCGCCGCGCCGAAGTTGGGCTCGCCCATGCGGAAGCCCTCGATGGGGATGATGACCTTGACATAGCGCGTGTAGTCCGCGCCGCTGCCGGAGTATTTCATGCGGACGAGCGCCGTGCCGGGGCTATGCGCCGTCAGCTTGCCGGTGCTTTCCTCGATGGTTGCAATTTCCCGGTCGCTGTCCACGTACCACTTGACCGTGGGACTGCTCGGGATGGTGGCATTCGGCTGAATGGGCTGGTAGCCGAGTTTGATGATGTTCGTATTGCCGGGCATGGTGTAGCTCGGCGCGTTGGCGGCCGTTGTGCCGCCGCCGTTGGTGACGTTCTCGCTGCCCACCATCACGTCAACGCCGGTGGCGCGCTTGTCGATCTGAATCGTGCAGGGCGCGCTGTAGATGTACTTCTTGACGCCGTTCTCCTTATAAGGCACCTTGAGCATGAAGCGGTACGTACCGGGGACGAATTCCGCATCGCCCAGGTTGGCGAGCTTCTTCATCTGCGTCAGATCGAAGGTCGCCTTGCCCGTGGAATCGAAAAGAATTCTATTATTACTATTACTATAGCCGTAATAGAGGTTCTGACAACTGACCTCTTTGCCGTTGTTATACAGGTCGAGTCCCTTCCACGCGCCTTCGGGCACGCCGTCGCGCTGGAGGACGACTTCCGCAATGAAGGTGCTTTCCCAGTTGGCGTCGTTGAGGTTGAATTGGGCGGTCAGCGTGCAGCCGGTCTCGTTGTACACGGTGCTGTCCTTGCTCGCCGTCAGCGAGACCTCGCGGGCGCTGGCATCATAGGTCCTGCCGACCACCGTGATGGGCGCGGCGGAATAGCTGGTCACGTTTTTGTGGTTCATCATCACGCGGTAGTCGCCGGAGCGGTAGGTTCTGAGCGTGCCGTCGCCTTCGTTGATCGTCACGCCGGAAACGTTGGTGGTGCGATAGCCCGACTCCGAGCCTTTCACGGTGATGTTCTTCCACTCGCTGCCGTCGCGGTACTGCCACACATAGCTGGTCACGCTCTTGCCGGCATTGGTGAGGAAGCTCTTGTCGGTATAGGGGCGCAGGTAGGCATAGCGATAGCTGCTGCCGCTCTTGGGGCAGGTGACGGTGTCATTCTCGCACATTGCGTAGTCTCCCATGCCAATTGTGGCGTAGATGCGCGGGAAGACATAGACCTTCTTGGTCATGCCGAGGTTATAGGGAATGCCGTTGCTTTCAAAGTCGAACTCGCAGCGCAGGGACTGCTCGCCCTCCGGCAGCGACGCGAAAAAGCTCTGCCCCCAGCCGGTGATGGTGCTCTCGTTCGATCCAGAGGTGATATGGATGTCTTTTTCTGCCTCTGTGACCTCCTGCCCGTCCACATAGTAGATAAAGCGGAAGTTACCGTAGTCGAGGCTCGTGATGTGCGAGAAGTTCGTGGAGTTCGTCACCGTGGGCCTCATGATGAAGTCCGCCGTGTCGCCATCCGAGGAGTCGGCCTGCCAGACCTCGCCGTCTATCGTGATGCCGCTCATGTCCACCACGTCCTTCATGAAGCTCCACTCGTTGTAGTACGAGGCGGTGTACTCCTGCGTGGTGCTGAGCGTCTCGCCCACGGTGCAGCGCAGGGTGTAGGGCTGGAGGAAGTCGAGCTTGAGCTCGCCGCCGCTCTTGGCCTTAAAGTCGCTCACCTTCACCGTCCGGCCGGGCTGCGTGCCCGGCGTGAACACATCCGCGATCTCGTCGGATACGCGCTTGCCGTCCTTGTCGTAGATGGCGAAGATATAATACGGGGTGTAGCCCGTGCCGGTCGTGCCGAGGTACTGCTGCTCAAAGAGCTTGCCCCACGAGTTGTCCTCGGTGTAATAGGGGGTGTACCCGTTCAGGCGGACCGTGCCGCTGCCCTCGATGTTGGGGTTATAGATGTTGCTGTTGGTGGTGGCGAGCTTGACATAGTTCGTCTTGACGTTGGTGGGCGGGGAGACCGTGACGCTGTGAGAGCCTTCGCTCAGCGTTGCGCCCGGATAGAGGTGCTTCTCCTTCACGCGCATAACACCGTATTCGCCATTTTGGTAAACCCATCTTTTTGAATTGTCGATAGAATAGCGATACTCACCGAGATGCTCCTTGTCGATCTTGCGCAGCTCGAAGTAGCCGCCGCGGATGCTTATGTTGGAGGGCTCATCATCAAAGGTGCGCAGTGCATCTGCACCGCCGAGGCCGAGGATGCGGCCGCCGTTGATGACCACGGTACTGCCTTCTTTAGCGAAAATACCGGCCTGAAGTTCGCCGCGGCCGCAGACCGATCCGCCGTTCATGATCAGCGTGCCGCCCTCTTTGACCGTGATGCCCGTGGCGTAGAGCTGCTGGCGCACATAGCCGGTATAGGGGTCGACACCTTTTTCATTCAATGTGCGGGTAAACCAGATCTCCTTGGAGCGGCCGCCGTCCAGCTCGCCGCCGTTGAGGATCATCGTGCCCTTTACAGAGAATAAATGCCGCTTCTTAGGGCTTTCTTTTTTGTAGTCATAATCTATGTACAGGTGTCCGTCATAGTGGATCTTACCGCCGCCGCGGGAGTCGCAGACCACGATGGTGGAGCCTTCGGGCACTGAGAACATCGAATGTACCTCTCCGTAGTCTGCGTTGGCATCGATGGTATAGCCGTTCAGGTCAAGGTACTTGGCGCCCTTAACGGTGATGCCGCCAAACCCGTCTTCCGAGATGTTGCCGGTCAGCCGTATGTGCCAGGTGTTGTTTTCGTCCTTGAGGTATTCCTTCAAAGCGATGAAGCCGTAGGGACCGGAAATCTCGACCCAGCCGTTGTTGGAGTGGGGAATGTTCGGGTTGGGCGTCGGCAGGTAGGCACTTGCCGGAATGACCGACATAGGCAGTATGCCGACGAGCATGGAAAGCGCCAGCAAAAGGCTTACTATTTTACTTCGCTTTTTGGTTTTCATTGCTTTTCCTCCTTATTATTCATTTTGTTGTGTGAAAGACCGCCGTGCGGGGTCTTTCAGCCGACGAAAGCTTTTAGGTACAGCGGCTGCCCGCAGTGGGGGCAGAATCTTGCGTCGGCGGCAAGCACCGTACCGCTCTCCATGACCAGCGTACCATAAATCATTTTGAAGATTTGTCTATGCGTTTTTTGCCGGTGCATAAAGCCGTATTGCGTTTTACTATTGCCTGATTTAAACACTGTCGATCACCGAAGCAAAGTAGTTTTCGGACACCGAGCCGAAGAGAGCGTCCGCCATTTTTCATCATTTTGGAGAATGGCGCACCGTTTGGTTAATTTGTCCGACAGTTTGTAAGCCGCTTGCTCCCGCTGCCGAACAACCGGGAGAAGCATGGACGTTTTTCTTAACTTTGAAAAACGCTTTTAAGTTCATACTAATCGCTCACACCGCCCTTCTCATTGCCCGCCGCTTTGAGCAGGATCTGCTCTCCGCAGTTCGGACAATACTGCGAACCGGGTGCCAACACAGTATCACAATTGGGACAGCAAGTATGCTGCTTCTTGTAGCAGTCAAAGAGGGTTTCCGGTGGCAGCCTCTCGCCGCATTTCGAACAGTAGGATGAGTTTGCCTTTGCCACCCGACCGCACTGTGAACAGATTTTGGTTTTCTTCATCACATTGGGGCCGAAGCCAAAGTGTTCTAAATTCTTTAACCGTGCTTTTTGTATCATACTAATCTGTCCTCCCTTCGTAATTCAGCGTGTTGCCGCAGGAGGGGCATTTTCTGCCTGGGACTTCGACCTTGGCTCCGCAGGTCTTGCAGAATTTGGCTTCTGCTTCAAAGGGAGCACATTCTACACATTCTGCCACTTCGGGATTGAACATCGCATCAATAACCCACTTGCTGCATTTACGGCAGTGATTGAAATGCTTTTTGCCTTCCTTTTCCCAAGCAAGCAATAATTCCTGCTCAGGTGTTTCTGCCGTGTAGGTTTTCCTGGTCGTGCAAACGAGCGCACCCGATACATCACAGTAAAATTCGTAGCGGTTTCCTCCGGCATCGATGATGATCTTATAGATGGCTGTCTTTCTTTTACCCATAGATAGTCCTGTCCTTCCAAGACGCCAACAAGCAAGCTGCAACTTCTTTTTGAACATTCTCAGCTCACTATTGAAATTTTCAACACTTTGTGCTATAATATTAAAAATGGTTGGGGCGGACTCTGTGTTTCGTTGGCGCGTTGACAGAGTTCTTTATACAGGAACACAGTTCCTGTATAAAGGGGTACCCCTTTAACTTTTCGGAAAAAGGCAAGACCTTATACCCTCCTTTGGATACACTTGCAAGTTTAATTATACGGATTTGCTATCTTTTGTCCCCGTCAAAAACCCCTGAATTGATAGGATGAAATGAAAAAAAGTTTGTTTTTTCTGCGTTCAGCGGCAAAATTGATAGGAAAATTGATAGGCAGACCGTGGTGGCAACCCCACCGAGGAGGAAAACTATGAAAAAGGCATTATCTCTCATTTTGGCAGGGTTGCTCCTGTTATTGAGCCTGACCGGGTGCTCTCAAAACACAAAACTCGATCCCAATGATCCGGTGACTTTGACGATGTGGCATGTTTACGGGAGCCAAACCGAGTCCCCGCTGAACGACAGTATCAACGAATTTAACCGTACCATTGGTAAAGAAAAAGGTATCGTTATCAATGTTGTTTCGGTCAGCAGTTCTTCAGCTATTGACGAAGCTCTCACCGCCGCCGCAAAGAACACTCCGGGCGTCCCTGCGCTTCCTGATCTGTTCACGGCATATCCGAGAGTAGCGGAAATTATCGGGTACGATAACTTGCTGAATTGGAATGACTATTTTACCGATCAGGAACTCGATGCCTTTGTCGGTGAGTTCATCGAGGAAGGATATTTTGAAGATAAATTACTGATGCTGCCTGTAGCCAAATCTACGGAGCTGCTGTTTGTCAATCAAACGCTATTTGATAAATTCGGCTCTGCGGCAGGTGTCAGCACGGAGAGTCTTTCTACCTTTGAAGGGTTGTTTGCGGCCTGTGAAAAGTATTATGATTGGTCGGATGGACAGGATATGTTCCAGATCAACGACTTTTATCATTACTCTCTGACCGGCATGGCAGCTTTTGGCGAGGACTTTGTTGTGAATGGCAAACTGAACCTTGAAAGTGAAGCCTTCGACAAGGTATGGGAGCCTATGGCTCACGCCGGTATCTACGGCGGTTTATGTCTTGGGGACGGCTATGCTTCTGACCGTTGGAAAACGGGCGAGGTCATCATCAACATCGGCTCTACCGCCGGCATCCTCTATTTGCGTGACTATGTGACCTATTCGGATAACACCACCGAGGATATTGAAACCTCTATCCTGGCATATCCACACTTTGCAAACGGCAATGCTACTGTTGTTCACCGTGGAGGCGGTCTGTTTGCCTTAAAGAACGAGGACGAGCGAAAGAACGAAGCGGCGGCTGTCTTTGCCAAGTGGCTGACAGAAAAAGAAAACAACCTCGGTTTTGTTACAAATGCCGGTTATCTGCCTGTTACAAACGACGCTTTCGATTACCTTTTTGACAATATCGAGACCGTTGAAAACGAAAAATACCGCCTGCTGTATAACGCAGTAAGCGGTATGTCCGACAAATATACCTATTGTGAGGTACCTGTGTATGAAGGTACTTCGGATACACAGTCCTCTTATGAAAAGAATGTAAAATCGGTTTTGCGTGCCGCACACGAGGAATACCTTAATCGTGTTGCCAGCGGTGAAGATCCTGACACGGTGTTGAACGAGCTTGTGTCCTCCACTCTTGCACAAATCTGCAGCCTTTATAATTAAGGTCTGCAGGTTGGATGCGAAAAAGGAGGAATCGCTATGAAATTGCAATACAAGCAAATTTACGAAAAGATCAAGACGGGGAGTGTGTCTTTAAGACGGCGCTTTGTATTGTATGTAACTTCTGCCATTGTTACATCGGTTGTGTTGCTGCTTTTATTGTTGAGCCTGTTCGGCGTTCTTAATCCGGTGAATAGCCGCATAGATGCCCATCTTGACGATCAGCTCGACAATCACGTTGTACAGATGGAACGCGATGTTGATAAGCTGGCAGCATACTCTCTATCCTTTTCCGAACAGATGGAAGCGGTTATTGAGGACTATCTGACAGAACACGATCTGTCTTTTGGCGACTTAACAAATGACATTGATGCCTTGACCGCTTTGCAGGTAAAAGCTTTCGGAACCGTATATACCAATATCCGTATTGCCCCCTGCAGTGGTGCTTTCTACATATTAAACACGACAGTAAATAACACCCTTAATTCGCCCCGCTATAACGGAATCTACATTAAGTTTGCCAACCTCTACGCCGAAAGCACCATAAACACAAAGGTCGCTTTGTTTCGTGGCTCCTCTGAGATTGCAAGAAATAACGACATCAACCTTTACAGCACTTGGCAGAACGAAATGCAAACAGATGTGTTTGCTGATATGAGCGTATTTGCTGAAAATGGTTATGTTTTGAGCAGCGTTACAAAGATTCCCGACACTTGGGAACGTGCAAGATATATTTATTCGCCGATATATGGCAAGGACGGTCAGGCAATCGGCATCTGCGGCTTTGAAATGAGCGATTTGTATCTCCAGCTCTCTTACAGCGCCGCCGATACGGAAAGTTCTCAAACCATATGTGCTCTGATTGATAAAACAGAGCAAGGATATGTAGGACAGTTTATCTCCAACCGTTCCGGCTATGTGCCCCCGGTATGTGAAAGCATTACTGTGAAGGAACACGGTTCTTTCTACGAATATCAATGTGGTGAATATGAATACATCGGCAAATCGAAGGACGTTGATATTGACGGAAACACCATAACCATTGCGATGATGTTCCCCAAGCAGCAATACGAAAGTATTGTCCGCGACGGACAGTTTAAGAATGTTGCCATTTTCTTCATTATTGCGGCGGTGGCAATCTGTGCCTGCTTGTGGTTGAGTAAGAAGTACATTACGCCAATCCGAAAGAGTATCACGCAGATCAAGACCAACAAGACGGATTTTACGCCGTCCGGTGTTGTATGCTCTAAAAGACTTCTTAATCAAGCGGTTGGGAAGTCTCTTAG
>ERZ780149.3980-NODE-3980-length-11827-cov-3.123683_pt1 | contig 11827 bp, 8 predicted proteins | sample MGYA00511367_ERZ780149 | MGnify/ENA primary metagenome ERZ780149 (study PRJEB29588, sample SAMEA2153852) | human gut metagenome | biome: human gut; feature: human-associated habitat; material: faeces | place: Denmark | collected 2008/2010 ...
TCTGATGGACGAAAGCGACATTCCGCTGGAGCTGGTTGTCAACGGCAACTTTGTCAACTTCAACAAGATGATGAAGCACATGAACGCCAAGAACGAGCTCAACCGTATGGTCTTCGGCAGCGACGCGCCCACCGGCCAGGCATCTCTGCCCGGCGCAATCAACCGCGCAATCGTCAAGGCTTCCTCTCTGAACGACGTTCCGGCATGGAAGTGCATCAGCATGGCCACCGGCAACGCAGCAGACCTCTATGGTCTGAACACCGGCAAGATCGAAGTCGGCCGTGAGGCTGACCTGGTCATCGCCTGCCCGCCGGGATCCTGCGGCACCGACGCTCTGAAGGCCATCGAGTGCGGCGACCCGTTCGGCAACTCCATGGTCATCGTCGACGGCAGAATCATCGCCTTCCGCGGCCACGATTCCCGCCCGACCGCCCGTTACTGCTATGTCAACGGTCAGAAGGACTTCGTCTCCGGCATCACCGAGCACCTGTTCTTCCCGCCGCAGCCCGGCAGACATTACGAGGGCATGAGCGCACAGACCGGCTTCAAGCACAAATAATTCCGTCCTCTTCAGTCTCCGGGCGATTCGCTCGGAGACCTTTTTACCTGTGTGAAATTCTATATAAATTAGGAGTGGATAAACATGTTCAAACGACTCAGCGAGCTCCCGTGGTCCGATATCGAAGTGCTTGACCGCAAGCACCTTGCCTATGTGCTCCCGATCGGCTCCACGGAGCAGCATGGCCGTCATCTGCCGGTCGGCACGGACGATCTTATTTTGCAGACCTCCCTAGACGGCCTGGAAAAGCATCTTGACATGCGCAACACGTTCCTGCGCCTTCCTGCCCTGCACTATGGCAACAGCTTTGAGCATCTGGACTTTGCAGGCACCATGACGCTGCGCACAACGACGATTCTCGCCGTAATCGAGGACCTTCTGTTCTGCATGAAAAAGCATGGCGTAAAGTATCTCGTCATTGTCAACTCTCATGGCGGTAACGCACCGATTCTGCATGCGCAGTCGCAGGAATGGGAGCAGCTTTTCGGCATTCGGATTTTTAACATCGACTATTTTGGATCCGACTTTTTTGCCGGTGCGCAGGAATTTCTCGAAACGCCCGTCAATCTCGACATTCACGGCGGCGAAATTGAAACATCCTACTTTGAACATGTGATGCCGGACCTCATTCATACCGACCGGCTCAGCCCGGAAAAGGACGTTCTGTGCGGTCTGAAGGATTATTACTACGGCTGGCTCTCGCGCGACCTGTCGGAAAACAACGGTCTGATCGGCGGCGCGTCGAGAAGCACGCAGGAAACCGGCGAAAAGCTCTGGAACTATATGCAGGAAAAGCTCGCGTTCTATTTCCACCAGTTCGACGACGAGCTGGACGCAGCAAGCAACTGATTGACATTTCATAAGGAGGATTCTGACAATGCCCTTGCAGCCCTTTAAAGCAACCGTTCCCCAGGATGGAAAGAGCTGGTGGCTTCGGCTCGGTAAAGAAAACCTTCCCGATAAGTTTATTTTCACCCTGCTTCTGGACATGCAGCCCGAGCATTTTCTGCATCGCATGCAGGATGTGCAGATTCTGAGCCAGTTCGGCGAATACACCGTCTACAGCGGTGTGTTTGAGGGCGAGCGCCTTGGTCTTCTGTACCACGGAAGCGGCTCGTTCTCCGTCTCGACGGCCATCGACGAGCTTGCCATGCTCGGCGCAAAGGCGATTTTGCGCGTCGGCAATTCCGGCGGCATGCGCAGCGACCTGCGCGTCGGCGATATCGTCGTCTGCTCCGGCGGCATCCGGGAAGACCGCGTCACGCTGGACTACGTTCCCCTGGAGTATCCGGCCATTCCGAGCCGCAAGATGGTACAGGCCGAAATTGAAGCCTGTGAATCGCTCGGCGTTGCCTACAAGGAGGGCCTGACGCTCTCCGCCGGTACCATGTATCCCGGCAGCGGCTTTGAAACCGCGCGCGGCGTTCTGGATCAGAGCGTGCTCGACCGCGTTCATCTGTGGAAAAAGGTCGGCGCGGCAAACGTCGACATTGAAACAACCACCGTTCTGACGATGACGCGCCTTTACGACATGCACGGCGGCGCGCTGCTCGGCATCGGCAACGACACAAGCTCCGGCGAAGGAGAATTTCTGGACGAGGCCGTCATCGACCGGGCCATCTCCTACATGGAGCTGGAGGAGATGCAGGACCAGTTCATCGACGAGCTGTCCGGCGGCCAGCGCCAGCGGGCCATGATCGCCATGGTCATCGCCCAGGACACCGAGTACGTCCTGCTGGACGAGCCCACCAACAACCTGGACATCTACCACGCCACCAACATGATGAAGATCGTCCGGCGGCTGTGCGACGAGCTGGGCAAGACGGTGATCTTAGTGCTCCACGAGATCAACTATGCCGCCTTCTACTCCGACTACATCTGCGCTTTCGTGGATGGGAAGATCGCCAAGTTCGGCACCGTAAGGGAGGTGATGACCCGCCAGACTCTGTCCCAGATCTACAAGGTGGACTTTGAGATCCTGGAGATCGAGGGCAAGCCCCTGTCCATCTACTACTGACCGACCATGTTTTCCGTACTTTCATTCAAAAAAGGAGGATATTCCCCATGAAAAAGCTACTCGCTCTGATCCTGGCCCTGTCCATGCTGGCGGCCCTGGCCGCCTGCTCCAACACTGACGGCAGCACCACCCCTTCCGCAGACACAAGCCAGCAGGTGAGTGCCTCAGGTGGAGAAGGAGGCGCCCAGTCCGACACCCCCACTGAGGTCACCATCACCAGCCTCAACGGCAGCGGCGAGGCCGTCGAGCTCACCGTCCCCTACGATCCCCAGCGCGTGGCCATCCTGGATATGGCCAGCCTGGACATCCTGGACGCCCTGGGGGTTGGCAGCAGAGTGGTTGGCACCGCCGACACCAGCCTGGACTACCTTCAGGACTACATCAGCGATGACATCGCCAACCTGGGCACCATCAAGGAGGCAGACCTGGAGGCGGTCATGGCCTGCGAGCCCGACGTCATCTTCATCGGCGGCCGCCTGGCCGGCTCCTATGACGCACTGAGCCAGATCGCCCCGGTGGTCTACCTGTCCACCGACACCGAGCTGGGCGTGGTGGAGAGCGTGCGCAAAAACGCGGCCACCATCGCCACCATGTTCGGTCTGGAGTCGGAGGTAGAGGAGTTGATGGCCGGCTTTGACAGCCGCATCCAGGCCCTGGCAGAGAACGCCGCCGGCCACACCGCCATCGTGGGCCTGGTCACCAGCGGCAGCTTCAACGTGCTGGGCAACGACGGCCGCTGCTCCATGATCGGCCGGGAGATCGGCTATGAGAACATCGGGGTGGACGCGGACATCGATACCTCCACCCACGGCAACGAGGCCTCCTTCGAGTTCATCGTGGAGAAGGATCCGGACTACATCTTCGTGCTGGACCGGGACGCCGCCATCCAGACCGAGGGCGCCCAGCTGGCTCAGGACGTGCTGGAGAATGAGCTGGTCATGGGCACCCGAGCCTATCAGGATGGGCACATCGTCTACCTGGCCCACCCCGCCGTGTGGTACACCGCGGAAGGTGGCATCACCGCCCTGGACCTGATGTTCCAGGATCTGGAGAGCGAGCTGCTGGCCGGCTGACGCTCTCATAAAACACGCACAGGGGCGGCCCCTTTAGGGCTCGCCCCTCCTGCGCGTTTCAAAAAAACATTGGGAGGCGGTTCTATGCTGCAAATCACAGTAGAAGTCAAGGGCATGGTGTGCGGTATGTGCGAGGCCCATGTAAATGAAGCCATCCGGAAGGCTTTCCCGGTCAAAAAGGTTTCCTCCTCCCGGAGCAAGGGGCAAACCGTCATCCTCACCCAGGAGGATATCAGCGAGACCCAGTTGAAGGCGGTCATCACCCAGTCCGGCTACGAGCCCGGCCAGATCACCAAGCACCCCGATCAGAAGAGGGGGCTCTTCCCATTCGGATGAGGAAAGGAGGGCTGCTGGACCGCTTTAACGGTCCGGCGATTTCCATGGAAGCTGTAAAGAGAGAGAATCCATCCATCGGTTCCGTCCGCATCCTGCGGTGCGGCCCGTCAGGAGAGACGGCCGTTCCGGCCGTCCCGTCCTCCTGTCTGGAACTGTGGTACTGCCGCTCCGGCCGGATGCTGTGTCGGCTCTCCCCCACTGCCGCCCTCTGCCTGGGGCCCGGCGAGATGGTACTGCGCTGGGGCGGTCAGGGCGGCGCCTCCGCGGCCCCTCTCTTCCCAGAGGAGTGCGAGGGGCGGGTCCTTCTGCTCCCCTCCCCAAATCTCCCGTCGGCATTCCCAACGCACCCGTCAGGCTGGGCCAGGCTTCTGCCGGAGCCTGGCCTGGAGCAGGCCGTCGCCGCCCTCGATCCCGCCTCCGGCTCCCAGCCCCGGGAGGGCGGGGACCAGCTCGCCCGCCTGGCCGGCCTGCTCAGCCGTCCGGGGCTTCGCCTTGCCCCGGACGGCGGCTGTCCTCCGGCGCGCCTCCAGCTGGCCCAGGAGGTATGCCGGTACCTGCTGGCGCGCATGGACCTCCATATCACCATTTCCCAGCTCTCACAGCGGTTCCACACCTCCCCCACCCAGATCAAGCTGTGCTTCCGCCAGGCCTACGGCGCTCCACTGTTTCACTACATCCGGGAACAAAAAATGCGGCATGCCGCCCATCAGCTGCGGACCAGCCACCGGGGCATCCTGGAGATCGCCGGCGACTACGGTTATGACAACGGCGGAAAGTTCGCCGCTGCCTTCCGGCAGGTGATGGGCGTATCCCCTAGCCAGTACCGAGGGGCCGCGCTCCAAAACGATGGCCGGGAGAGACACCGCCTCTGAAAAGCGGCGCTCCTTCTATGCCCGCCCTCTGGAGCGGCTACGGGCCGCAGGGGCGCTCCCCAAAAAGCGTCCATCACATCGCCAAATCCCCGCCCGGGCTTTCCAGCCGGACGGGGATTCCTGTTTTCCTTGATCTTACAGCAGCGGGGCCATCAGGCGCAGCGCGTCCCGCAGCAGGCGGCGGTACAACGGCACCCGCCTGCAGTCGTCCAGGGTGATCTCCACGCTCTTGCTCTGGGTGTCCAGGAAATCCTCATAGATGTCCGAAACGGTGGGAGTACCGTAGAGCAGCACGCCGTTTTCAAAATGGAGGAACATGCTCCGGTAATCCAGGTTCACCGTCCCCACCGTAGCGTACTTGTCATCCACCACGAAATTCTTGCCATGGATGAAGCCGGGTGTATACTCAAAGATGCGTACCCCGGCCTCGATCAGCTCCTCGTAGCAGGCCTGAGTCACCTCAAACACCGTCTTTTTATCCGGGATGTGTGGGGTGATGATGCGCACGTCCACCCCCGACTTAGCCGCGGCGGTGAGGGCCATGGTCAGGGAGTAGTCGATCACCAGATAGGGGGTGGTGATATAGACATAGCGGGTGGCCCGGTTGATGAGGTTGAGGTACACCGTCAGCCCCACCGGCTCGTTATCCCAGGGGCAGTCGTGGTAGGGCTGCACATAGCCCCGCACACCCCCGGGTGCGGGCGCCGGACGGTAGGGGGCGAACCGCTCCTCCTCGCTGCGGGTGAAGTCCCACATGGACAGGAAGGACACCGTCATGGACCACACCGCGTCCCCCTCCAGGCGGATGGCGGTGTCCTTCCAGTGCCCGAACCGAGGCTTGACGTTGATATACTCATCAGCCATATTGATCCCGCCAGTGAAGGCCACCCGGCCGTCGATGATCATATACTTTCTGTGGTCCCGGTTGTTTTGCCGCAGGGACACAACTGGCACCAATCGGTTGAACACCCGGCAATGGATTCCCATTTTTTCTAGTTTTGCCGGATAGTTGGCTGGGAGGGTGAAGATGGAACCGATGTCATCATAGATGACCCGCACTTCCACCCCCTGGGCCGCCTTCCGCTCCAGGATCTCCAACACGGAGTTCCAGAGCTTTCCCTCCTCGATGATGAAGTATTCGATGAAGACATAGCGCTCGGCGCCCCTCAGCGCCTCCAAAATGTCGTCGTAGCATACGTCTCCCAGAGGGTAGTACTTGGTGCGGGTATTGCCGTAAACCGGGCAGTTCACCGTCTGCTCCAGATAGGCAGCCATCCGCCCCGCATCCGGCCCCTCCAGCAGGGCAAGGCTGGAGGATTTATCGCACTCTCCGCCCAGCTGCTGCCTCATCCGGCGCTCCATGGTGCGCAGGCGGCGCTGGTTGAACCAGGACAGGTGGTTGCCTCCCAGCAGCAGGTAGGCCAGGGAGCCGAAAGGAATCAGTGCCAGCACAATGATGATCCAGCCGATCTTGTAGCCCGGATTGCTGGAATTACCCACGATCCACAGCACCGCCAGCACCGACAGGGTCAGGGCGATCCCCCAGTAAACGCCATAATATTGTGTGTCCTGAAGCCACAGCAGGCCCAGCACGTACAGGACGATCTGGGCCGCGATGAGGGTGAACATGACCCCCATACGGTGGAACAGCAGCTTTCCAATTTTACTCAGCAGTTGATACATGGGACCCCTTCTCCGTGAGCCGTTTCTTTCTGTTACGCGTCCTTGAGCACCACGTTTTCCTTGCCCAGCACCTCTCGCAGCTCAGCCAGCAGGGCCTCGTGGATCAGGCATTGGGTACGCAGCCTGCGGCGGCTGTCCTCCAGGTACACGATGGCGGTATCCTCCCCTGGGAACATGCCCAGCAGCTTTTTCAGCCAGTCGAACCCCTTTCCCCCGTCTGGCAGGCGCACCCACAGGGCCTGGCCCTTGCCCTGACTCCTGGCCACCTGCATCCCCAGGGGAATCACCCGGTCCACCATCAGCTGGGGCGCCTTCTCATCCCGGACGGACACCCGGCCGGACACCACCAGCGGCTGGCCCGCCTTCAGGTAGGGCCCGCTCTCGGTCAGCACCTTGGAAAAGACCAGCAGTTCCATAGATCCGCTGGCGTCCTCCAGGGTCACATAGGCCATCAGGGAGTTGTTCTTCGTGGTCTTGGTCCGGGCGGTTGACACCACGCCCGCCACATTCAGCCTCTGCCCATCGCCGTACCGACCATCCTCCTCGCCGCTGGCGTTGAGGATGGAGGCGATGGACACCGTATTATATTTTTGCACCTGCTTACGGTACTCATCCATGGGATGGCCGGAGAGGTACAGCCCGGTGACCTCCTTCTCCATGCGCATCAGCTCCACCCGCGGGAACTCATCCAGGTTGGGCAGGATCATCTCCGGAATCCTGCCGGAGCTTCCCTGCCCACTGAACAGGTCGAACTGGCCCTCCAGGTTCTCCCTCCGGTCCCGGGCAATGGAGTCCAGCACCTGCTCGTAGACCGCCAGCAGCTGGCTTCTCCGGTAACCCATGCTGTCAAAGCAGCCGGAACGGATCAGACTGTCCACCACTCGCTTGTTCATGTCGGACGCATCGTACATCCGGCTACAGAACTCGGGAAACGAGGTAAAAGGTCCGTTTTCCTCCCGTTCGGCCAGCAGGGCGTTCACAAAGCCCCGGCCCACCCCCTTCAGGGCGGCCAGACCGAAACGGATGTTGTCTCCGGACACCGTGAAGGCCGGGCCGGACTCGTTGACATCCGGGGGCAGCAGGGCGATGCCGTTGTCCTTGCACTCGGCGATATACTCGGCCACCTTGTCCTGGGAATCCAGCACTGAGGTGAGCAGGGCGGCCATGTACTCCCGGGTGTAGTGGCACTTGAACCACGCCGTCTGGTAGGCCACGATGGCATAGCTCATGGCATGGGCCTTGTTGAAGGCGTAGTTGGCAAAGTCATAGATCTCGTCGTAGATGGACTGGGCCACCGCCTCGGAGATCCCATTGGCCAGGCATCCGGCGATCTTCCGCTTGGGGTCGCCGTGGAGGAAGGTCTCCCGCTCCCGCTCGATGTCCTTGACCTTCTTCTTGGACATGGCCCGGCGCACCATGTCCGCCTGGCCCAGGGAATAGCCCGCGAGCCTGCGGAAGATCTCGATGACCTGCTCCTGGTAGACGATGCAGCCGTAAGTGACGGACAGGATGGGCTCCAGCAGGGGATGCTTATAGGTCACCAGCTTCGGGTTCTGGGCACAGGCCAGAAACTTGGGGATGGAGTCCATGGGTCCCGGCCGGTACAGGGCAATGATTGCGGTGATGTCCTCGATGCTCTTGGGTTTCAGCCCCACGCACACCCCGGTCATCCCCGCCGACTCCATCTGGAACACCCCGGAGGTCCGCCCCTCGGAGAGCATCTGGAACACCTCCGGGTCATCCTCCGGAATCTGAGCCAGGTCGAAATCCGGCTCCCGCCGCCGCACCAGCTTCACTGCATCATCCAGGATGGTCAGGTTGCGCAGACCCAGAAAGTCCATCTTCAACAGGCCCAGCTCCTCCAACGTAGTCATGGTGTACTGGGTGACAGTGACGTCGTCGTTGGTGGCCAGGGGTACATACTCATACACCGGACGGCGGGTGATGACCACGCCGGCGGCGTGGGTGGATGCGTTGCGGGGCATGCCCTCAAGCTTCCGGGCCATGTCCACCAGCCGGCGGACCTTCTCATCCCCGTTGTACAGGTCAGATAGGCCCTTGGACAGTACCAGGGCCTTGTCCAGCGTCATCTTCAGGTCAAAGGGCACCTGCTTGGCGATGGCGTCCACCTCGGCATAGGGCAGGTTCATCACCCGGCCCACGTCCCGGATGGCCGCCTTGGCCTTCATGGTGCCGAAGGTGACGATCTGGGCCACGTGGTCCTCCCCATATTTCCGTGCCACATAGTCGATGACCTCCTGCCGGCGGCGGATGCAGAAGTCGATGTCGATGTCCGGCATGGTCACCCGCTCCGGGTTCAGAAACCGCTCGAAGTACAGGGAGTACTTCATGGGATCAATATTGGTGATGTTCAGGCAGTAGGACACCATGGAGCCTGCGGCAGAACCCCTGCCGGGCCCCACAGGGATGCCCTGGCTCTTGGCGTAACCGATGAAGTCGGAGACAATGAGGAAGTAGTCCACAAACCCCATCTGGCGAATAACTCCCATCTCCATCTCCAGCCGGTCCAGGTACTCCTGACCAGCATTGGGGTAGCGGCGGGCAAACCCCTCCCGGCACAGCCGCTCAAAGTAGGCGTCCCCGTCCGTCTCCCCCTCCGGCAGCTTGAACTCGGGCAGCTTGCGCACCCCGAACTCGAACTCCAGATTGCAGGCGTCGGCGATCCGCTGGGTGTTATCAATGGCCTCTGGGCAGTTGGGAAAGAGGGCCCGCATCTCCTCCTCGCTCTTCACATAGAACTCCCGAGTCTCAAACCGCATTCGATTGTTCTCTTCCAGCAGCTTTCCCGTCTGGATGCACAGCAGAACATCCTGCATCTCCCCGTCCTCCCGGGTGAGGTAGTGGGCGTCGTTGGTGGCCACCAGGGGGATGCCCGTCTCCTCATGCAGGCGCAGGATACCCGCAATCACCTTCTGTTGGTCAGGCAGGCCGTGGCTCTGCAGCTCCAAATAGTAGCCGTCCTCTCCGAACAGCCGGCGCATCTCCAGGGCGTGGGCCTTCGCCCCCTTGTAGTCCCCGTTGAGCAGCCGGCGGGGGATCTCCCCGCCCAGGCAGGCAGACAGGGCGATAAGTCCCTCGCTGTGGGCACACAGCAGATCCATGTCGATGCGGGGCTTGACATAGAAGCCTTGGGTGAAGGACATGGACACCATGTAGGAGAGGTTGCGGTATCCCGTCTCATTCCGGCACAGCAGCACCAGGTGGCGGGGGGAACTGTCCAACTCGTGGACCCGGTCAAAGCGGGTGCGGGGAGCTACATAGACCTCGCAGCCGATGATGGGCTTGACCCCCGCCGCCTTGCAGGCCTTATAGAAGTCGATAACGCCGTACATCACCCCGTGGTCGGTGATGGCTACCGCTTCCTGCCCCAGCTCCTTCACCCGCTGGACCAGGCCCTCGATGCGGCAGGCCCCGTCCAGCAGGGAGTATTCCGTATGCAAATGAAGATGTGTAAAGCCCATATTCTTGCCTCTTTCTCTATTTCACCTGTTCCGCATGTTCCACCAGCCGCCGCAGCCGATGGTTCAGGGCGGATTTGCTCACCGGAGGGTCGCACATCCCGGCCAGCTCGCTCAGGGTGAGCTCCGGATTGTCCACCCGCAGCTGGGCGGCCTCCCGCAGCCGGGCGGGCAGCGTGGACAGCGCCCCCGCCTCCTCCAGGCGGCGGATGGCTTCGATTTGACTCTGAGCGGCGGCCACCACTTTGTCCAGGTTGGCAGCGTCACAGTTCACCCGGCGATTGACGCTCCCCCGCAGGTCCCGTTCCAGCTTGGCCGTCATTACCGCCATGGCAGACACCGGCGCACCGATCTTGGTGAGGAAGTCTTCAATGTGGTCGGACTGCTTGAAATAGGTGATGTAGTTCCCTTTCCGAACGGTGGCCTTGGGTGAGAATCCCACCTCACGGAGCAGGGCGGGCACCTCGCGGCCCACGTGGTAGTGAGAGGTGGCCAGCTCCAGATGGTATCCCTTCATGGGGTCCGTCACCGATCCGCCGGCCAGAAACGCCCCCCTCAGGAACGCCACCTGGCAGTGCTCCTCCTCCAAATGGGCAAAGTTCACATGGATGGATACTGCGCTGTCCGCATCCAGTCCGAAGGTCGAGAAAACCAACTGCAGTTTTTCCGGATCCTCGATCAGAAAGGTTCCCTTCCCCTTCTCCGCCGGAAGCTGGTCAAACTCCAGGCGGAACGCCTTGCGGAACAGGGCTGGAAGCCGCCGCTTCAGCTGGGAGGACTCGGTGATGATCCGCACCTGGCGACTGTGAAAGGTGTTGCAGAACAGCAGGACGCCATAGGCTTCTGCCTGAGCGCAACAGCGGCGGCTCAATGCCTGCCTGCACAGCTCCTGCTTGACCTGCGCGGAAAAGGTCATCGTACATCCTCCTCGTCAGAATATCTTGGTATCCGCCGTCTGATGGTACAGCTCCACCACCGCCTGAGCCACCTTCACCCCGGAATGGCGGGCATAGTCGGAGCGCTCATCAGTGAGAGGGCGCATCACGACCTCCGCCCCCAGCAGCTCCACCTCACGGCGGTCCACCCGCAAGGGTTCCGCGTCCTCCAGAGAATAGCGCTCCAGCAGGGGGCCACTCACCGGGGCGGAGTTGCACAGGCACAGCTTCACCAGCCCCGGACCTCCATGCTCCAAGAGGGCCGCCACATGGTCAGCAGCACTCATGCCCTCCGTCTCCCCGTCCTGGGTCATGATATTGCACACATACATTTTCAGGGCCCTGTCGTTATCCTGGATGGCCTCGGAGATTCCGTCCACCAGCAGGTTGGGAATCACGCTGGTGTACAGGCTGCCTGGCCCTAGCAAAATCACATCCGCCCTGCGGATGGGCTCCGCAGGCAGGGCAGGCGGATTCTCCGGCAGCAGCCGCACATGGTGAATCCGGCAATTCTGCTCCTTCTTGAAGACGGATATCTTGGACTCTCCACACACGCTGGTTCCATTCTCAAAGGTGGCCTCCAGCTGCACGTTGGCGTTTGTCACCGGCAGGATACGCCCGGTGATGGCCAGCACCTGACTCATCCGGGCCACCGCCTGGTCAAAGGAATCAGATATCCCCGTGAGGGCCGCCAGCAGCAGATTGCCGAAAGCCTGCCCCGCCAGCCGCCCCTCAGTGAAACGATAGGCCAGCAGATTCTGCATCAGCGACTCCGTATCCGCCAGGGCCTCCATGCAGTTGCGGATGTCTCCCGGCGGAGGCATCCCCAACTCCTCCCGCAAGGTGCCGGACCCTCCCCCGTCGTCGGCCACC
>ERZ780149.3983-NODE-3983-length-11820-cov-3.554526_pt1 | contig 11820 bp, 10 predicted proteins | sample MGYA00511367_ERZ780149 | MGnify/ENA primary metagenome ERZ780149 (study PRJEB29588, sample SAMEA2153852) | human gut metagenome | biome: human gut; feature: human-associated habitat; material: faeces | place: Denmark | collected 2008/2010 ...
TAAGGGGTAAAGGTCGTTACATACGGCGGTAAATGCTTTTACATCTTGCAGTAAACTGTCGGTAAATACAGTTAATTGATTATCAACAAACTAACAAAAGCCTATCAGCAATCTTTAATTCATTTCTTCAATTATAGATCACCCACACCAATCCACATCCATCTGTCAGAACCCCATTATAACCTCCCCAATCTTCTCTAAACAAATAGAGCTCCAGGTTGTTATGAACCCTGTATCACAAAAAACAACCTAAACCTATGAAGATTAAAGCTTGGAGCAGCGTGCTGCTCTTATCGTGCCTATGTTCTGCCGTCACGGCACAGAATGGCAACCGTTATCTGGAAAAACCGTTGCCCCGAGGCTGGGGGAATACGGTGGTTCCGAACTCTAAAACGGTCCCTACTTCCGCAGGAACCACTAATTCTACCATGGCATCCGCGAATGACAACTTATTCAGCGGACAAATATTACCGGTAGACGACCAGTGGTGGAAAGCATTCAACGACCCGGTACTGGACTCACTAATCAGCGTGGCATCCGGCGAAAACTATTCCGTACTTGCAGCTATAGACCGCATGGAACAGGCACGTGCCAGCCTGCGGATGGAACGCAGTAATTTTTTCCCTTCTATTTCTTTAAATGGTGGATGGCTCCGCCAGCAAAGTAGCGGCAACACCACCGAATTGCCCCAATCCATCACACATTATTATGATGCATCGCTCAATGCCAGTTGGGAACTGGATATATTCGGAAGCATCCGGCAACGGGTAAAGGCGCAACGGGAAACATTCCAAGCCAGGCGTGAAGAGTACATCTCCGTACAGGTATCCCTCTGTGCACAAGTAGCTTCTGCCTACATCAACCTGCGGGAACTGCAACAGGAACTGCAGGTAGTAATGCATAACTGCCGGACGCAAGAAGAAGTGCTCAACATCACCGAAGTACGCTACAACACGGGACTTGTATCGAAACTGGATGTAGCACAGGCTAAATCAGTGTATTTCAGCACCAAAGCATCTGTTCCACAACTGGAATCTGGAATCAGCCAATACATCAACTCGCTGGCTATTCTGCTGGGAACTTATCCGCAGGAGATACGCCCCACATTGGAAAGAATCGGGAAATTGCCCGACTACATGGAACCCATTGGAATAGGATTACCTGCCGATTTATTACTCCGCCGTCCGGATGTGCGACAGGCCGAAAGACTGGTTAATGCACAAGCCGCACTATTGGGAGCCAGCAAAAGCGACTGGCTGCCACAAGTTTTCCTGAAAGGATCTGTAGGATATGCCGCCCGGGATCTGAAAGACCTGACCCGGCGGAAAAGCATGACGTTTGAAATTGCCCCAACCCTCAGTTGGACACTGTTCAGCGGAACAAAGCTGGTGAATGCCACCAAACAGGCACGTGCGCAACTGGACGAAGCAGTGCATAACTTCAACGAAACCGTGCTTACCGCTGTACAGGAAACGGACAATGCAATGAATAATTACCGGAATTCCATCAAGCAGATTGTCGCCCTCCGGGAAGTACGAAATCAGGGGCAAGAGACACTGAAACTCTCTCTGGAGCTTTATAAACAGGGACTTAGTCCTTTTCAGAATGTACTGGATGCACTCCGTTCGCTACTGACGTACGAAAACCAGTTGACGCAGGCGGAGGGTAGTTCACTGCTGTATCTGGTGTCATTGTACCAGGCACTGGGAGGAGGATATAAAGAGAACTGAGTAATAATTCCTAAACCATAACCATATATGAAAAATGAAATGTACATCATCCTCACGCTGATTCCGTTGCTGGCGGGATGTGGGGACAAAAGAGAAGCAGCGCGCGGAGCGATGCCCGTTCCGGAGATAAGCGTAGCCCGTCCGGTGGTGAAAGACATCACACTGACTAAAGAGTATCCGGGTTATCTGAGTTCGGAAAAGACCGTCGACCTGGTAGCACGGGTGAACGGAACCCTGCAAACCATCGCCTATGCTCCAGGAAGCAGAGTTCGGAAAGGGCAGGTGCTGTTCGTCATCGAACCCACTATTTACCAGGACAATGTAAAACAGACGGAAGCGGAACTAAACACCGCCCGAGCCAATCTGGAATATGCCCGGAACAACTATGCCCGTATGCTGGAAGCTGTGAAAAGCGATGCTGTAAGCCAGATACAGGTGTTACAGTCGAAATCGAATGTCGCCACTTCGCAAGCGGCAGTCAGCAATGCCGAAGCCGCGCTGAATACAGCACGCACGAATCTGGGTTACTGCACAGTCCGGGCACCGTTTGACGGAACTGTCAGCCGGAATCAAGTCGATGCGGGCAGTTATGTAGGGGGAAGTCTGCAGCCTGTCACCCTTGCCACAATCTATAAAGATGATCTGCTATACACATACTTCAATATCACTGATAACCAGTGGCTTGCCATGCTGATGCAACAAGGAACCGCACAGCAGAAAGATACACTACCCCGGCAAATCACTGTTAACCTGGGGGAAGACGGCATACAACCGTATCCTGCCACACTCGATTACTTCGCACCCAATGTAGACCTGAGCACCGGAACTCTGAATCTGCGTGCCCGCCTGGACAACCCGAAAGGTTTACTGAAAAGCGGACTTTATGTCAGCATCACCTTGCCATACGGCAAAGAATCGCAGGCAATACTGATACCAGACGCATCCATCGGGACCGATCAATTGGGAAAATATGTGTATGTAGTGAACGATTCCGATAGGGTGCGCTATCGCCACATCGAGGTGGGACAACTGATAGATGACACTCTCCGGCAAATAACCGGCGGACTCTCGCCACAAGAACGCTACGTCACCCGGGCACTGATGAAAGTACGGGAAGGGATGAAAGTGAAGCCCACCAGCAAATAACCAATCGTAAATAACTAAATACTAAGCTCATGTTCTCAAAATTCTTCATAAACCGTCCTATCTTTGCTACCGTGCTTGCGCTGCTGATCGTGGTGGCGGGACTGATCACACTGGGCATACTCCCCATTGCGCAGTATCCGGACATTACGCCGCCTACCGTTCAGGTCAGCGCCGTCTATCCGGGTGCCAACGCGCAGACAGTGGCACAAACCGTGGGTATCCCCATTGAGCAGCAAGTAAACGGAGTGGACGGTATGCTTTATATGTCCTCCAATTCCTCCTCATCGGGTGCCTATTCACTCACCATTACTTTTGCCGTCGGAACAGATATCGACATGGCAACCGTACAAGTCCAAAACCGTGTCAGCGTAGCACAGGCTTCATTGCCAACCCCGGTAGTGGTACAGGGAGTAACCGTTCAAAAGCAGTCGTCGAACATTGTGATGTTCCTCACCATGACTTCCGAAAACAAGGAATATGACGGACTATACCTCAGCAACTACGCCACCCTGAACCTTACCGACCAGTTGACACGCGTGCCGGGCGTAGGCGCTGTCAATGTGATGGGAGCGGGAGACTACTCCATGCGTATCTGGCTGGCCCCGGCAGCACTGCGTATCCGTAATCTTTCGGCAGCCGATGTTTACCAGGCCATTCAATCACAAAATGTAGAAGTCAGTGCCGGAGCTGTGGGACAACCTCTGCTGGGAAATCCAACTCCGGGTAACACCAACATTGGCAATGTCTCTTCCGACAGCAATGCCCCTGCCTATCAATACAGTCTGACAGTGAAAGGGCGACTTTCGTCCCCCGAAGAGTTCGGCAATATCATCTTGCGAACAGAAGCGGGCGGGAGAGTGCTTCGCCTCCGTGATGTGGCTCACATCGACCTTGGCTCCGCATCCTATAGTGTCGTATCCCGACTGAACGGGCAACCTACCGCCGCCATTGCCATCTATCAACAACCGGGTTCCAATTCGCTGGATGTATCCAAAGGTGTGAAAGAGAAGATGCAGGAACTGTCAGAATCGTTCCCCAGCGGCATCCATTACAGTGTAACCCTGGATACGACGGACGTCATCCACGCTTCAGTAGACGAAGTGCTGGTAACTTTCTTGGAAACAACCCTGCTTGTGGTACTTGTCATCTTCCTTTTCCTACAGAATTGGCGGGCGGTTATCATTCCGTGTATCACCATTCCCGTATCACTTATCGGTACTCTGGCAGTGATGGCGCTCTTCGGATTCTCCATCAATACACTGACGCTGTTCGGACTGATACTTGCCGTGGCCATTGTGGTGGATGACGCCATTGTGGTAGTGGAAAACTCCACACGTTTGCTTGATACGGGGCAGTACAGTGCCCGGCAGGCGGTCATTCAGGCGATGGGAGAGATCACCGGTCCGATTGTGGGCGTAGTGCTGGTATTGCTTGCCGTATTTATTCCGACAATGCTCGTCAGCGGTATCTCCGGACAGCTTTATAAGCAGTTTGCACTGACTATTGCTGCCAGCACTGTGCTAAGCGGTTTCAACTCGCTGACACTGACTCCGGCATTGTGTGCCTTGATATTACAGCCTACAAAACCTGCACAGTCGCCACTTTTCCGGGGCTTCAACTTTGTGTACGACAAGACTCAAGGGATATATGATAAAACCGTGGGTTGGTTGCTCCGGCGTCCTGCTGCTGCACTGTTGTCTTATGCCGGGTTTACGGCACTCGCTGTGATCCTGTTTATGAAGTGGCCCAGCACCTTTATTCCCGAAGAAGATGACGGATATTTCCTTGCCGTGGTGCAATTGCCGCCCGCTTCAAGTCTGGAACGTACAGAAGCTGTCGGACGTGAGATCAATGAAATCCTCAACAGCTATCCCGAAGTGAAAAATTATATCGGCATATCCGGCTTCTCTGTCATGGGAGGCGGGGAACAGAGTAATTCCGGCACCTATTTCGTTATCTTGAAGAACTGGGACGAGCGTAAAGGAAAGGAACATACGGCCCAGTCTGTAGTAAATCGTTTCAATACGCAGGCGTATGGAATTCAGGAAGCAGAAGTTTTTGCCATGGTACCCCCTGCCATTCCCGGACTCGGTGCTACGGGCGGTCTACAGCTACAAGTGGAGGATCGTAACAACCTCGGCGCCACAGAAATGCAGCATGCTGTAGAGACGCTGATGGCAACCTACCACACTAAACCTGCATTGGCATCCGTCAGCAGTCAGTATCAGGCTAATGTGCCCCAGTATTTCCTGAACATCGACCGGGATAAAGTACAATTGATGGGGATTCCGCTGAACAATGTCTTCACTTCTTTGAGTTACTACATGGGAGCTGCTTACGTGAACGATTTCGTTGAGTTCGGCCGTATTTATCAGGTAAAACTCGGTGCACGGGATCGCGCCCAACGGATCATTGACGATGTACTGAAGTTGAGTGTACAGAATGTATCGGGAGAGATGGTACCATTTTCAGCCTTTATGCGGGTGGAGGAACAGTTGGGAATGGACCAAATCAACCGTTACAACATGTATTCCACTGCCTCCGTCACTTGCAACGTAGCCCCGGGAAGCAGTTCCGGAGAGGCGATACAGCAAATGGAGGCACTCTTTAAGGAGCAACTGGGTGATGAATTTGGTTATGAATGGACGTCAGTAGCCTATCAGGAAACGCAGGCAGGCACAACGACAACCGTTGTGTTTGTAATGGCATTACTCGTTGCCTTCCTGGTACTTGCAGCACAGTACGAGAGTTGGACGAGCCCGGTAGCTGCGGTCATCGGGCTTCCGGTAGCATTGTTGGGAGCGATGATTGGCTGTCTCATTATGGGAACACCTGTCAGCATCTATACACAAATCGGTATTATCCTGCTTGTGGCACTGTCGGCAAAAAATGGTATTCTGATTGTAGAGTTCGCCCGCGATTTCCGTGCGCAAGGCAACTCCATTCGTGATGCGGCATTCCAGGCAGGGCATATCCGCTTGCGGCCTATCCTGATGACATCCCTGGCATTTGTATTCGGTGTGATGCCATTGCTGTTTGCTACGGGTGCAGGAGCGGAAAGCCGTATTGCACTGGGAGCTGCTGTAGTGTTCGGTATGGCACTGAATACATTGCTTGCCACAGTCTATATCCCTAATTTCTATGAGTTGATGCAGAAGATACAGGAAAAATTAGGAAAGAAGCAGATAGAAGAAAAGACTGAGAAGGTTTAGATCCTGATTAGTCTCATTGAAAAGGGCTACACCCTTTGCCTCAGATGGCTACACCATATCCCCCAAAGGGTGTAGCCATCCGGGGTAAAGGGTGTAGCCCTTTTTAATGGATATTATAACGTCTGATAATCAGGAATATCCGGAAGAAAAGTATAGCTATTCCGTTCGTAATCCATCCGGCAGCAATAGTGTTGCATTCCATTACTCACTACCAAGTAATCTACTTTCAGCACCATATTGTAGCGCGTAATCTGATTGAACACCGCTTGCGTAATCTCTATGTCCGGCGCTTTATACTCCACAATCATCCGTGCCGTGAGGTCACGACGGTAAAGCACTGTGTCACAACGTTTCTTCGTTCCGTTGAGCTGTACCTGTACCTCGTTCGCCATCAATGTCTGCGGATATCCTTTATGGTTCAGCAGAAAATGTACAAAATGCTGGCGTACCCATTCTTCGGGCGTCAGTGCTACATATCGGCGCCGTATCACGTCGAAAATAGCAGGTTTCCCTTCACGGTTCACGACTTTAGCATCAAATACAGGTAAGTTTAACGATAACATATTGATATGTGATAAGTGATTAACAAATTTCCGAATTCTACTTTTTTATTGTACTTTTGTGAGTTAAATAATCGCTCCCTGAAAGTATTTAGGGAACAAATTTAATGAAATCTTATGAAAACAAAGCAAGAAATCGTAGCTAACTGGCTGCCTCGTTACACAAAACGTAAGCTTGAGGACTTTGGAGAGTATATTCTGTTGACTAACTTCAACAAGTATGTGGATATTTTTGCGGAGAAGTTCAATGTGCCCGTTCTTGGTAAAGACGCTAATATGACGTCTGCTTCAGCAGAAGGCATGACCATTATCAACTTTGGTATGGGAAGCCCTAACGCTGCAATTATCATGGATTTACTAAGTGCTATACAGCCCAAAGCCTGCCTGTTCCTGGGCAAGTGCGGTGGCATCGATAAGAAAAACAGAATAGGGGATCTCATCCTTCCTATCGCCGCCATCCGTGGCGAGGGAACTTCCAATGACTACTTCCCGCCCGAAGTACCTGCGCTACCGGCATTTATGTTGCAGCGTGCCGTTTCTTCATCCATCCGCGACCATGCCCGCGACTATTGGACAGGTACCGTATACACTACCAACCGCCGCATTTGGGAGCATGACGAAGAATTCAAGGAATATCTGAAGAAAACCCGTGCCATGGCCGTCGATATGGAAACAGCGACTCTCTTCAGCTGCGGTTTTGCCAATCACATCCCTACCGGAGCCATCTTATTGGTTTCTGACCAGCCGATGATCCCTGAAGGAGTAAAAACCGATAAAAGTGATAATCTGGTTACCCAAAACTACGTAACCGAGCACGTTGAAATCGGCATCGCATCCCTGCGTATGATTATCGACGAGAAGAAAACCGTAAAACATCTGAAATTCGACTGGTAAAACGAATATGGCAAAACAGGAAATCACGTGTGATGACATCTTAAAGGAACTGAGAGCGAAGCAATACCGTCCCGTCTATTATCTCATGGGCGAGGAACCCTATTACATCGATCTCATTTCCGACTATATAACAGACAATATTCTGACCGAAACGGAAAAGGAGTTCAACCTGACCGTTGTATACGGGGCAGATGTGGATATAGCTACTGTTGTTAATGCCGCCAAGCGCTATCCGATGATGTCCGAGCATCAGGTGGTGGTGGTAAAGGAAGCGCAGAATATCCGTAATATGGAGGAGCTTTCTTATTACCTCCAAAAACCGCTGCTTTCTACCATATTAGTAATATGCCATAAACATGGCGTACTGGATCGAAGAAAGAAGCTGGCTGCCGAAATCGAAAAGACTGGTGTCCTGTTTGAATCTAAAAAAGTGAAGGATGCGCAACTGCCTGCATTCATCACTTCTTATATGAAACGCAAAGGTATTGACGTGGAACCTAAAGCCACTGCCATGCTGGCCGATTTCGTTGGCACCGACCTCAGTCGCCTCACAGGAGAGCTGGAAAAACTGATCATTACACTTCCAAAAGGTCATACACGCGTTACCCCCGAACAGATAGAGAAGAACATTGGTATCAGTAAGGATTATAACAACTTCGAATTACGCAGTGCCCTCGTTGAAAAGGATGTCCTGAAAGCTAATAAGATAATAAAATATTTTGAAGAAAATCCGAAAACAAACCCTATTCAAATGACTTTATCTTTACTTTTTGGATTCTTTTCTAACTTGATGTTGGCCTATTATGCCCCTGAAAAATCGGAGCAAGGCATAGCCAACATGTTGGGACTACGCACCCCTTGGCAGGCCAAAGACTATCTCGCAGCTATGCGTCGATATAATGGAGTAAAGACCATGCAAATTATCGGAGAAATACGATATGCAGATGCAAAATCTAAAGGAGTGGGAAATCCATCTTTAAGTGACGGGGATATTCTTCGCGAACTGGTCTTCAAAATCCTGCATTAACAGCTTTTTTCTTCTATACACTCTTCATTAAACAAGAAATTTAGCTTTTCCTTCCCCCCTTCCACCGTTCCCAAACGTACTGTTCATAGGTAATAGAGTGTGGAAGGGTATCTGAAATACATACAACGCATTCGCAGAAACAGATGGTCTATATACAGTGAACAGACCATTTATCTGATATAAACACATGGTCTATTTGCATTAAATAAACCATGTGTTTATATATAATATATTCTCCTGTCCCGAGCAAAGCAGGCATATTTTTATAGGAAAACAATATACTTTTTCTAAGAAAAAGGAAAATTATATTTAGAAAGTGGTCAACAGATCAATGGAAATAGATCATCTATTTCTTATTTTAGAAGAGATTATACTTGTTAACTATATCAGCAATAATAGAGAAAGAAAATGCTATTTTCACTATCATTATGTCATTTCTCACTTAAGAAAGGGTTATTTTTCTAGAATGAGAGAATTTTAGAACTAAAAATCAGGGTATAATATACTGTATTACAACCAAATACACTTCAAATAAGCTCCTGAGAATTAAGAAATTCCAAGTTCCCGATCATTTATACAGAAATAAAGCAAGGATTTACAATTACGAAGACCTTAGAACATATCAATTGAACTCTCCTTATTTTAGTGTAACAAATTCTTTCTGTAATATCGAATCTATCATCAAGAATAAATGCAATTAGAAAAGGAAATAGTTGCTATTTCAACTATGAAATATTAAAAACGTAATATCACTATGTTTACAATTGAATATATAACAATTATACATATAACAAACGTGATCAAAAGCTATGATATACAATTGTAATAAGACTGTTTTTAATGAAATAATGGTAAAATAACAAAGGTAATAGGATAGGGGCTTAACGATGAGTAAAACAACAATTAAATCACTAATAATCAATATAATATAGCCATTTATATAATCTATCAGTTCATAAATAAAGAAATCAATGAGAAAACAATTGTAATATGGGATATACCACAGAAAGAACCTAAACTTATATACATAATAACCAATAATATACATAGTTTTATTAAAGTAAAAATATGGGCTTAAAATCTAGGTAATATATATCATCACATTTGTACATATAACATTTGAAATAATAAACATACAATTGTAATATAAGAAAATTCACACTTTTAATTTGCTTTTGTAACTTCATTTCTTTACTTTTGTAATTCAAAAGAGAATCAATACAATTGTAAACATCACCTATATCGCAACAGTTATGAGCATAAAAGATAGGTTCAAAATGATCATGGATCGGGAAAAATTAACCGCAGGCGCATTTGCCGAAAGTATTGGTGTAGCTCAAGCTACCATCTCACATATTTTAGGTCCGCGTAATAAATATCCAAGTACAGAAGTTATTCTTCGTCTTCATCAAAGATATAATGATATCAATTTAGAATGGCTACTTACCGGGCAAGGTGAAATGAGTAATACGTCTTCCGATTCTGACCCTTCTATCGAGAGTGGATTCGACTATCCATTATTCGCCGAGAATTCCGTAAATCCGTCCAAAGAGACAGGTTCGGCCGAAAATCGCAAGGAAATCGCATTAGAAACGCCTGTAAATGCCACTAAAGAGATTGTAAAACAGGAGATTATCTATAAAGAAAGGCCTCCCAGAAAAATCACTGAAATAAGAATTTTCTTCGACGATAATACGTACGAGACGTTTAAACCCGAAAAGTAAGGCTCATAAACGACTATTTGCACAATTTCCCGTATCTTTGGATAAGATAAGCATCTCAGCAGAACTTTTTCATGCAAGCATGAAAGTTCTGCATTCGATTTGCATTATCTTTGTACCCTGAAGATAAAATTCACCTCTTTATATAGGATAATGAAAAAATACATTTTAGATTTGACAGTGACTGAGAACGTCCGACTGCACGCTAATTATGTGCTATTAAAACTGACGTCTCCGTCTCCGCTTCCGGAAATGCTTCCGGGACAATTTGCGGAAATACGTGTGGACGGATCTCCAACTACTTTCTTGCGCCGCCCCATTTCCATTAATTATGTAGATAGACAACGCAATGAAGTGTGGTTTCTGATCCAACTGATTGGAGACGGAACCAGGCAATTAGGCGAAGCAAAAGCCGGAGATACGGTCAACGTAGTACTTCCTTTGGGAAATGGCTTCACAATGCCTGAAAAGGCTTCTGATAAGCTTCTGTTAGTAGGTGGAGGTGTTGGTACAGCTCCCATGCTTTATCTGGGCGAGCAATTAGCTAAAAACGGCAGTAAACCGACGTTCCTTCTGGGAGCAAGAAGTGATAAGGACTTGCTGCAACTGGAGCAGTTTGCAGCTTATGGTGATGTATATACGACTACCGAGGACGGCAGTCATGGCGAAAAGAGATATGTGACACAACATTCCATATTGAATAAGGTGCAATTCGAGCAGATTTACACTTGTGGCCCTAAGCCTATGATGATGGCGGTGGCTAAATATGCCAAAAGTAAAGATATAGCTTGTGAAGTATCATTGGAAAATACAATGGCTTGTGGTATAGGCGCTTGCCTCTGTTGCGTAGAAAATACAACGGAAGGGCATTTATGTGTATGTAAAGAAGGTCCGGTTTTTAATATAAACAAACTATTATGGCAGATTTAAATGTAAACATTGGCGAATTGCATATGAAGAATCCGGTAATGACGGCATCCGGAACTTTTGGATACGGTGAAGAATTCGCCGATTTCATCGATATATCGCGAATAGGTGGTATAATTGTAAAGGGCACTACTCTTCACAAACGTGAAGGAAATCCATATCCACGTATGGCAGAGACTCCTTCCGGCATGTTAAACGCTGTAGGACTGCAAAATAAGGGTGTCCATCACTTTGTTGAACATATCTATCCGCGCATTAAGAATATAAAAACTAATATGATTGTAAATGTTTCAGGTTCTGCTATCGAAGATTATATGGAAACTGCTGCAATCATTAATGAACTTGTAAATATTCCTGCTATAGAATTAAATATATCCTGTCCTAATGTAAAGCAAGGTGGAATGGCATTTGGTGTCACAGCCAAAGGAGCTGAAGAAGTGGTAAAAGCTGTGCGCTCAGTTTACAAAAAGACACTTATCGTAAAACTGTCACCTAATGTTACAGACATCACAGAGATAGCACGTGCAGCCGAAAATGGAGGTGCAGACAGTGTATCTCTTATCAATACCCTGTTAGGAATGGCTGTAGACGCGGAACGCAGAC
>ERZ780149.3986-NODE-3986-length-11816-cov-4.126265_pt1 | contig 11816 bp, 7 predicted proteins | sample MGYA00511367_ERZ780149 | MGnify/ENA primary metagenome ERZ780149 (study PRJEB29588, sample SAMEA2153852) | human gut metagenome | biome: human gut; feature: human-associated habitat; material: faeces | place: Denmark | collected 2008/2010 ...
TCGGAGTAGACGGCAGCGTCCTCGCAGCGGCCGTTTTTCACAAGCAGCTGCACGGTTACTTCGCCCCAGGAGAAGCGCCGGGCGCACTCGAAGGTGCACGGAACGCTCTTGCCGTAGTTCCAATCGAAGCTCGAAAAGCGCTGGTAGCGTTTTTCAATCTCCGCTTCGTCAAAATCCGCCTCGGAAAGCATGGCAGCTTTCAGACCGTAGACTGTTTCCGCGGCTTTTACCATCGCGTCTGCCATTTCGGCGACGGTAAGCGACGGGCGAAGCTCGGTGAGGTTGATGACGCGCGAACGGACGGACGCGACGCCCTTGCTCTCAAGCTTCACCTTCGATGGCGTGAGGTATTTGCCGAGGTTTGCCATGTCGACGGAAAGCAGCAGCGTTCCGTTGTGGAACGAGCAGCCGTTGTGGCTGTAGAACGAGTTGCCGGAGAACTTGCAGCCGTTGGTCAGAATGTCGTTTCTGCCGGAAATTTCGGCAGGAATGCCAAGCGACCGGCACGCCTCGACAATCACGCTCTGCTGGCGGCGCAGGTCATAGTCCTGCGTGCGAAGAGAGAACGTGAAGTTGAGGTTTCCCATGTCGTGGTACACGGCGCCGCCGCCGGAAAGACGACGCGCCAGCGTTCCGCCGTCGCGCTCGAGCTCAGCCGTGCGGCATTCCGCCCAGGCGTTCTGGTTGCGGCCGATGACGACGGTGTGACGGTTCTGCCAGAGGTAGACAATCAGCGTATCCTCCGGCACCGTATCCGTTAAATATTCCTCAATGGAGAGGTTTCGGTGCGGGTTGGTACCCGCACCGATGAAAGCCTGTAAGTGTTTGATCATGCCTCGAAATGATACCGGAGAATCATATTTCTCGCTGCGCCTACTTCGTCCAGACGGCGGACCGGGGTGTTGTGCGGCGCGGTGTGAAGCGCCTCGGGATCCGTGTACGCCATGTCATAGAGCTTGCAGTAGATGTCGCAGACCTCGTCCATGAGCTGCTTGGCCTCTGTCTCGCAGGGCTCGACCATGAGCGCTTCGTGAACGATGAGCGGGAAATACATTGTGGGCGGATGCAGATCGAAGTCGAGCATCCCCTTTGCCACATCCAGCGCGGAAACACCGGTTTCTTTATGAAGCCGTGTCAGGTTCATGACGAACTCGTGCATGCAGATCTCGTCATACGCCATGTCGAATTTGGACTTCAGGCGCGCCATCATGTAGTTGGCATTGAGAACGGCGTTCTTTGCTGCTTCGGAGATGCCGGTCTTGCCGAGTGTGAGGACGTAGGTCAGCGCCTTGATGCACACATCGAAGTTGCCGTAGAACATCTTCACGCGGCCGATGGACTTCTCGGGATAGTCAAAGGCAAACGCGCCGTCCTTCTCGACCACCAGCGGACCCGGCATGTACTTGCGCAGGAACGCCTTGCAGCCGACCGCACCGGCACCGGGACCGCCGCCGCCGTGCGGCGTTGCGAAGGTCTTGTGGAGGTTGGAGTGGATGCAGTCGAAGCCCATGTCGCCCGGACGGACGACGCCCATAACGGCGTTGAGGTTTGCGCCGTCGTAGTAGCACAGACCGCCTGCGTCGTGGACAATCTTCGTGATCTCAAGGATGTTTGGGTCGAAGATGCCGACGGTGTTGGGGTTGGTGAGCATCAAGCCTGCGGTATCGGGACCGACAGCCGCGCGCAGTGCGTCCAGGTCAACGCCGCCCTTGTCGTTGGAGGCGATGTTCACGACCTGATAGCCGCACATTGCCGCCGTTGCGGGGTTGGTGCCGTGGGCGGAGTCGGGAACGATGATCTTCGTTCTCGCCGTATCGCCGCGGTCGGTGTGATATGCCTTGATCAGCAGAACGCCGGTAAATTCGCCGTGCGCGCCTGCTGCGGGCTGGAAGGTGACGGCGTCCATGCCGAACACCTCGCCGAGCTCGGAGCCGAGCGTGTGGAGCGCTTCCAGCGCGCCCTGCGCGGTCTCGACAGGCTGCAGCGGGTGCAGCTGCGTAAAGCCGGGAAGCGCCGCCATGTCCTCGTCGATCTTCGGGTTATACTTCATCGTGCACGAGCCGAGCGGATAGAAGCCGTCATTCACACCGTGGATGCGCTTGCAAAGCGCGGTGTAGTGGCGGGTCAGCTCGTTTTCGCTCACATGCGGAAGGTGAAGCGGGGTGGTGCGCTCAGTCGGGAGGGTGTACTCCGGAACGTCGCATGCGGGGAGAAGATGCAGGCAATGACCCTGTGCGCCCTGTTCAAAAATCAGCTTCATTTGCCAAGCACCTCCTTTACGATCGCGACCACTTCGTCGAGCTTTTCTTTGGAGACGAGCTCCGTGACGCACCACAGGATGCCGCCGTCGACCTCGGCGCCGCCGAGAATGTTCTTTCCTGCCAGCGCATCGAGAATCTTCTTGCGGCAGTTCGGGCAGGCGGTCTCGGTGACGAATTCGTGGAAGAACTCGCCGGTGTATTTCAGCTTGCAGCCAATCTTCTCCAGCTCGGAGGCGAGGTAATGCGCCTTCGAGGTGCAGAGTCTGGCGCACTGCTTCATGCCGCCTTCGCCCATAGCCGTCATGTAGATGCCGGCGGTGAAGGCGCACAGCGCCTGGTTCGAGCAGATATTGGACGACGCCTTTTCACGGCGGATGTGCTGCTCACGTGCCGAGAGCGTCAGCACGTAGCCGGTCTTGCCGTCGACGTCCTTCGTCTCGCCGACGATTCTGCCGGGGAGCTTGCGGGTCATGGCGCTGGTGGTCGCCATGAAGCCGAGGTACGGACCGCCGAACGCGATGTCCAGACCGAGCGGCTGACCGTCGCCGACAGCAACGTCTGCGCCGACCTCACGCGGGGTGGGCAGCAGCGCGCAGGCGATGGGGTTGACGCCCATGACGAACTTTGCGCCCGCAGCATGGGTGATTTCACCGAGCGCTACGGTATCTTCGATCTGACCGAAGAAGTTCGGCTGCTGGACATAGAAACACGCGGCGTTGTCGCCGAGCGCTGCCTTCAGAGCCTCCGGATCGGTCTTGCCGTCCTTTGCCGGGACGACGTGCAGCTCCGTGTTGGAAGCGAAGCAGTAGGTCTTCATGACCTCGATGACCTGCGGATTGGTGGTTTCGGAGACGTAAGCGACGGTGCGCTTGCGGTCCTTGCACATCGGAATGGTCTCCGCGGCGGCGGTTGCACCGTCGTAGTGGGACGCATTCGAGACGTCCATGCCGGTCAGCTCGCAGATCATGGTCTGGAATTCAAACGTGCCCTGCAGAACGCCCTGGCTGATTTCCGCCTGGTAGGGGGTGTAGCAGGTGACAAGCTCCTCACGCGAGGTAATGGATTTGACAACGGCGGGGATGAAGTGGCGGTAGCTGCCTGCACCGCGAAGGACGGTCTTGAAGACCTTGTTCTTCTCAGCAAGACCGGTAACCTTTTCGCGCACTTCCAGCTCGCTCAGACCTTCGGGCAGGTTCAAGCCGTCATGCAGGAACATCTCCTGCGGCACTGCCGCGTAGAGATCGTTCAGCGACTTGACGCCGACCTGAGCCAGCATTTGCTCTCGTTCCGCCGCAGTGGTAGGAACATAAGAGCCCATATTACGCCTCCTCAGTTGCGCAGAATGCTTCGTATGCCGCGGCATCGAGCAGTTCTTCGGTTGCCTCGACGTCCTTGACCTTGATGATCCAGGAGCCGTACGGATCGGAGTTCAGGTTCTCGGGAGCGTCAGCCAGATCGTCGTTGACTTCTGCAACAACGCCGGTCACCGGGCAGACGATGTCGGAAACTGCCTTGACAGATTCCACGTCGCCGAGTGCCTCGCCCATGGTGACAGTGTCGCCGACGGACGGAAGACCGATGAACACGATGTCGCCCAGGGAGTCCTGCGCGAAGTCGGAGATGCCAACGACGGTCAGACCGTCGTCTTCCTTGACCCACTCGTGGGTTTTGGAGTATTTCAGATCAGTCGGGTAATTCATAATGTGTTCCTCCTTAAAATCTTGTTGCTGTGGTTTGAATCAAATGCCGGGTTTTCCCGGGGGTAACCTGACCCGACTGCCCTCACAATCGGGTCAGGGATTCCGTGAAATTCAGATGCCGGTGGCAGAGGCAAAGCCGTTGAGAAGCTCTTCGGTGTCCTTGTCGGAGAAGCAGTACTTCATCTCCAGATGCTCTGCACGCAGCTTTGCGACTTCGTCCTTGACATTGGCGTTATGAAGCACGCAGTCAGCGATCAGGTGGGCAAGTCTTGCAAAGTCTTCCTTACCGAAGCCGAAGCGCGTCATTTCGTTCACGCCCATGCGCAGCGCGCCGGATGCGGAGAAGCCTTCCTCCTCGGGCGTTGCCTGATAGTTGCAGATGATGTTGTTCGCTTCCAGACGATCGGCAACCTCAGGACCGTGCGCATAGCCGACCTTGACGATGACCTGATGGGTCTCGGTGTAGTCCATGGCAGGGTCGCCCGCGACGTCGAGTCCTTCTGCGGCAAGGCTCTTGGCAAAGTGCTTCGCGTTTTCGACGACTGCCTTCTGGTACTCGTCCTTGAAAGCGTTCATTTCGTATGCTGCCATCAGCTGACCGAGCAGGGTGCCGAGATGGTGGTTCGAAACACTGCCGGGGAAGGTGCGCGTTTCAATGGTCTCCCACAGACCCCACTTGAGGTCCTCGGGCTTGTAGTTGACGCCGATGACGCCGCGCTGCGCGCCGAAGAAGGTCTTGTGCGTCGAACCGGTGACGATTTCCGCGCCCTCTTCAAACGGCTTCTGGAAGTGATCGCCGATCAGACCCAGAACGTGCGCCATATCGTACATGATGGTGGTCTTAATGCCCTGCTCGTCGACAAACTTGCGGATTTCGGCGACCGGCTCTTTGTAAAGGACCATGGACTTGCCGAAGATGATGAACTCGGGCTTGTACTGCGCAAGCAGGAGCTTTGTCTTTTCCACGTCGATCTTGTAGGGGTTATCCTCGCAGACCGGGAAGTTGACGACCATCTGCTTTTCGGTCACAGGATCGATGGCGACGTAGTCGTGGAATGCGCCCATGGGCTGCGCGGAGAGGTGACCGCCGCGGACAATGTGGTTGTTCATGACCCAGCCGAGACGCTGCGGCGTGCGCTTGCGGTCGACACGGTTCTTGAAGTCCATCATCGCCGAGAAGACCGCGGTGTTGGACATCTGACCGGAGGTGACGCGGGTTTCAACCTGCGATGCGCCGAGGAACTTCTTCATTTCCTCGACCAGCATTGCCTCGACGGAGGCGATGAAGCCGGTGCCCTGATAGTAGAAGATCTCTGCGTCGTAGAACGCTTTCTGCTTCTTATGCTCGGCGTAGCGGTTGGAGGGGTCGGACGCGGAGAGCATCCGGACGGCTCTGGACTGCGTGTTTTCCGACGGAATCAGGTTGACACACTCGGTCTGGCGCCACAGATGGTTCTTCTTTGCGGCAGCAATGAGGTTCTTCATCTTCTCCGGATAGGAATCTGCGCTGGGAGCGGCGGTTTCGAGCTTCACATCGGGCAGAATCGGGCGGACATAGGGCGCCGCGTCCTGACGGATGTGGTAGCCGACGACCTTGGCGGGCTGACGCTTGCCGCGGATATCGATTTCAATGTCGAAGTCCTGGCAGATGCGGCTGTCCATGTAGGCAAGACCGATCGAGCGCTTGCCGGTCTCCTCGGTGAAGACGGTCTCCAGACCCTCGCCGCGGGTTTTGTAGTACGGAATCATGGTGCCGGAGGTGACATAGCCGATCTGCTTGCCCTCTGCCCATGCGTCCTTGCAGTAGATCGGGAAGCCCTTACGCAGAACGCCCTTGCCCTCGAGATAGATGGGCTGGATGCGGTACGGCAGGTCCTCGATCGAGGAATAGTCGCGATTCATGATTTTCTTCATTGCCTCGAACTGCTTCTTGAGCGGCTCGCGACCGATGAAGTCGCCTTTTTCCGGTGCGAACGAAACGGCAAATTTTGCAAGAGGCACAGCGTAGATCTGAATCTCGCCGCCCATCTCGCACTCGCCCATCTCATGACCGTAGAGCGGCAGCGACGCTTCCATACGGGTGGTGTCGCGCGCGCCGAGCGCGGTGGGCTTTGCGCCGAGCTCGATCAGACGGTCCCAGAAGTACCGGGCGTCTTCCGAGTTGCAGTACAGCTCGTAGCCGATGGGCTCGCCGGTGTAGCCGGTCTTCGCGATACGAACTGGCTTGCCTTCCATGGTGAGCGTATTCAGCGCGTTCTTGACGTTCTCAGGGGTCAGCTGCTTGCCGCCTGCGAGCTTCATGAGCATTTCCTTCGACTCCGGACCCTGCACGGCAATTGCCGCGTACTTGTCGGAGACGTTGGTGAGCTTGACATCAAACTTTTCCGCCTGCTTCGTCAGATGCGCCCAGTCTTTGTCGATGTTGCCGGCGTTGATGACGAGGAAATATTTCCCTTCTTCAAAGCGGTAGAGGTAAGCGTCGTCGATGGCGTAGCCGTTTTCATCGGGGATGATGCAGTACTGCGCCTGATTGAGATCCAGCGCCAGAACGTTGCTGGACAGAACGTGCTGCAGGAATGCCACCTGGTCGGGACCCTCAACATCGATACGGCCCATGTGGGAGACGTCGAAGATGCCGCAGTGACGGCGGCAGTAGAGATGCTCTGCGATGATGCCTTCCGGGTACTGGATGGGCATATCCCAGCCGCCAAAGTCGACCATTGTCGCGCCTGCGTCGAGATGTGCCTGATACAAAATCGTCCGTTTCAGTTCGCTCATAGTTTCCTCCTTATGATATAAAGTTGCGTTGGTATCTGCGAGGGAAAAACTTCTTGCGTTGATCGCGCGGCGGGCAGCCCGTTCTGCTGCGTTTGGAGACAGAAAGCAAAACAGAGCGCGCCAACGTAAGGCGCGCTCTGTTGTGTAACCTGAAAGATTCTCCCCGGAGGGATTGCTTCTTCGGTGCTGCGATGCAGCTTTCCAGAGTCCCGTCCACGATCAGTTCATTTACCTGAGAGTTCCTTGCGCGAGCCCCTTCGGTGGCGCACCAACGCTGTGCGCGCTCTCCTGAACGCTTCATCCGGCGATATGCACTTGCTGTGCCAGATAAAAGAGTCTTGGCTGCGCAGGTGGTTTCTACCTGTCCAATATAATATAAAACCAGTCCCGCTGTCAACTATAAATTGTGCAAATTGGAAAAAACGGGAGAATCCACAAAAAAATTCAGGTACATCTGCACAAAGCAAAAAAACCGGTGCAAAGCAAAGAACGGCAAGATGGCACGCGAAACGGGAAAAAGACTTGACTTTCCGGAGAAAGGGATGTAAAACAGGAACCATCTTTTGTTTCAACGAGGAGCGACACGATGAACATCAAGCCCTTTGCAGTAGAAGAATGGATGAACGCCTATGAAGACGGCGCGCGGTACAATATCGCCGAGACGTGCGTGGACTCGGTGAGTCTGGACGAGCTGTTCGCGCTTTGCAGCGAAGACCGGCAGGCGTTTCTGGAGCACTTCTGCGCGCGCCGGCTGACCTACGGCGATATCGTCGGAAGCGAGGCGCTGCGCGAGGGCGTGTGTGGGCTGTATCAAAGCCTGACCCCTTCGGAAGTTGTTCCGACGCACGGCGCGGCAGGCGCGAATTACCATGTATTCTGCTCGCTCGTCTCGCCCGGAGACGGCGTTGTAAGCATTATGCCGGCGTATCAGCAGATGTATTCCATCCCGGAGGCAATCGGCGCAGACGTGCGGCTCATGCACCTGCGGCAGGAAAACGGATACCTGCCGGATCTGGCGGAGCTGCGGTCGCTGGTGGATGTGAACACAAAGCTGATCTGCGTCAACAACCCCAACAATCCCACGGGCGCGCTGATGTCCGGGGCGCTTTTGCGGCAGATTGTGGAAATCGCAAAAAGCGTCGATGCGTATGTCCTGTGCGACGAGGTCTACCGCAATCTGACGCAGGTCGACGGCTGGTGCGAGTCGATTGTCGATCTGTATGACAAGGGCATTTCGGTCAGCAGCATGTCGAAGGTTTTCTCTCTGGCGGGGCTTCGCATGGGCTGGATTGCCACGCACGACAAAGCTGCGCTGCGCGCCTTTTTGTCGCACCGCGACTATAATTTGATCAGCTGCGGCATGTTTGACGACGCGGTTTCCGCGCTGGCGCTTCATCACGCGGATGCGCTGCTGCGGCGCAACCGGGCGATTGTCCGCGAGAATCTTGCGGTGCTGGACGGCTGGATTGCGGAAAATCCGCATTTTTACTATACAAAGCCGCAGGCTGGCACGACGGCGCTGGTGTACTATGATTTTGATATCCCGTCCTATGAATTCTGCAAGCGGCTGTACGATGAGACCGGCGCGTTTGTCACACCGGGCGACTGCTTCGAGCAGCCGAAGTGCATGCGCATCGGCTACGCCTGCGACAAAAAGACGCTCGAAGACGGCTTATCCGCGCTGGCGGCGTTTGCGCAGAAGCTTTCCTGAGACAAGCTGATCGATTCCCGACAAAGACAAAAAAGCACCTCCGACCGTAAGTCGGAGGTGCTTTTGCTACAGTATCAGAAGGTTGCCACCTGCTGCTGCGCAGGTTCTGCGGGGGAGATGGAGATGGCGTTCAGAATCGGTCCCACGCCGTGGTAGAGATTGTGGTAGCGCACCTCAACCTCGGCTCTGACCGTGACCCACGATCTCGGCTTGAGACCATCCGCACCGACAAAGCGGCACGGAATGCCCATGAACGTGATATCCGCTTCACAGCAGGTCATGACGAACCGACCGGGGGCAAACATGCCCTCTTTTTCCCGACGGAGCTTTGCAACCTGACCCTTGAATTCGACGGTCTTGCCCTTGTATTTGTCCGGCTCCTCGGTGATGTCGCGGTAGAACAGCGCGTAGTCCTCGTCCTCGATCTTCACAACCGGCGCGTTCAGATCGAACGGCAGCGGGTCTTCGATATCGTCCTGCTTTGTCGTGCCGTCGGTGAACTCATAGAGAATGTCAATCCGGCGGTTGACCGCGCGCGCGATTTTATGGAAGGGCATCACGTCCGTGCCGGGCGCCATCCGGTTGAAGACCACAAGCTCCGCGCCTGCAAGTTTGTCGACCGTCAGCTGGCGCATGTTCTGGTTGTAGGACAAAAACGTATTGGCGTCAGCAAACATGACCTCCTGCGCAATCTGCCAGGTGTCGGGCGTTTTGAGATAGAAGTCCGCAGCCTGATGCATGCCGTTGAGTTCGACAATCACGCGCTCGGCATGGTGCTTTTTGCGAAGATTCTCCAGAAACTCTTCGCTCAGCTCTTCATATGACGGGGTTTCGATATAGACGTTCTGAGAGGGGTAGGTGGAGATGTCGTATTCCTCCTCGCCCTCCTCGAAGACCAGCAGCAGCGTCTTTTCGCCTGCGTTGAAGCGCTCGTCTTCCAGCGTCTCCTGAATGAATTTCGTCTTGCCGGACTCCAGAAAGCCCGTGAAGACGTACATCGGAATGTTGCTCGGCATAGCTCCTCCTTAAGCTCCGAAGAGCGAAGCGATGGCGCTTTCGTTCAGCTTCGAGCCGATTACGCACACACGGCCCGTGACCATGGCACCGCCCTCGCGGATATCGCTCTCGCCGGGCACGTAGTCGAAGTGAATCCAGCGGTCAGAATCGTTGGATGCAACGTAGCCCTTGGCACGCAGAACCATGCCGTACTGCGCGGCGTCTTCCAGCTGCTTCAGGATGCCCTCGATCTGCTCGGTTGTGAACTTCTTGTGCGTCTCTACGCCCCAGCTGACGAAGACCTCGTCGGCGTCGTGCCCGTGGTGATGGTGATGGTGGTGATGCTCGTGCTCGTCGTCCTCGTCGTCATGATGGTGATGGCAGGCGCAGTCCGGATCGTCGCATTCGTCGTCATCATGGTCGTGATGGTGGTGATGATGCTCATGCTCCTCGTCTTCGTCATCATCGTCATGGTGGTGATGGTGATGATGCTCGTGCTCGTCGTCCTCGTCGTCATGATGGTGGTGGCAGGCGCAGTCCGGATCGTCGCACGCATCGTCCTCGTCGTGGTCATGATGGTGATGCTCGTGCGCTTCTTTTTCCAGCTCCTCCAGCTCCATCGCGATGGAGGTTTTCTGCTCCATCGCCTCCATCAGCTGCTCACCGGTCAGCTGATCCCACGGGGTGGTGACAAGCACGGCGTTGGGGTTGTGGTCGCGGAGGAGCTTGACGCACTCGTCGAGCTTCTTTTCATCTACATTCTGCGTGCGCGAGAGAATGATGGTGTTGGCGGTTTCAATCTGGTTGTTGTAGAACTCGCCGAAGTTCTTCATATACATCTTGCACTTCGTGGCGTCGGCAACGGTGACGAAGTTGCCGAGGGTCACATCGTCGGTCGTGACCTTGCGCACGGCGCCGATGACGTCGGAGAGCTTGCCGACACCCGACGGCTCGATGAGGATGCGGTCAGGGTGATACTCGGAGATGACCTTTTTGAGCGCTCTTCCGAAATCGCCCACCAGCGAGCAGCAGATGCAGCCGGAGTTCATCTCGGTGATGTTGATGCCGGCTTCCTGCAGGAAACCGCCGTCGATGCCGATTTCACCGAACTCATTTTCGATCAGAACGAGCTTCTGCCCGTGGTACGCTTCCTTGATCATTTTCTTGATGAGCGTCGTTTTGCCGGCGCCGAGAAAACCGGAGTAAATATCAATTTTTGTCATACAAAAAACACCTTCTGTTTTTATTTTTCCGAACATAAGTATAGCACCTCTGTCAAGCGCCCGCAAGCAATTTTACGTGCGGGATTTCAAATTCCGGCGAAAATCGATTGACAAAGCGGGCAGCGTATGGTAAGATAATACCCGGCTTTAGAGTCGGTATTCGGAGAGATGTCCGAGCGGTTTAAGGAGCTGGTCTTGAAAACCAGTGACACAGCAATGTGCCGTGGGTTCGAATCCCACTCTCTCCGCCAATTCTTTCCCTTATATGATACCAGAGTTCGACCTGCGGAAGTACCCAAGAGGCCGAAGGGGCTCCCCTGCTAAGGGAGTAGTCGTCTAAAAAGCGAGCGAGAGTTCGAATCTCTCCTTCCGCGCCAGAAAAGACACGCTTTTGCGTGTCTTTTCTTTTTTGCGCGCCAATCTGTGTGTCGAAACGAAAGCCGGAGGCGGTCTGCCTCCGGCTTTTGGCGGTTAAAACAGGGTAATCTGGCTGGTTTCCGGGAGGTCCCCGAATGCGCCGGCTGCCTTGAGGTTTTCAATGTGCGTCTTCGAAACCTTCGGGCAGGCGAGGGAAAACTCCTCGATGGACAAAAATGTCTTGCCCTCGCGCCCGTCCATGATGTCCCAGGCGGCGGTTTCGCCGAGACCCGAGACGGAGACGAACGGCGGAAGCAGCTTGCCGTCTTCGATCACAAAGCGTGTTGCGTGTGAGCGGTAGAGGTCGATGGGCGCGAAGGTAAAGCCGCGCAGATAAAATTCATAGCAGACCTCCAGCGTTGTAAAGAGGTCGTCGTCCTTTGCCGTCGCATCCTCCGCCTGGTCAATCTCCTGAATCTTCTGCTTGACGAGCTCGATGCCGTGGGTCATCATCGCCGCGTCAAAGCCGCCCTTCTGGCTTCTGCGGTAAAAATACGCCGCATAGAACGCCAGAGGCTCATGGACCTTGAACCACGCGATGCGGAACGCCATCATGACATACGCCGTGGCGTGCGCCTTCGGGAAGAGGTATTTGATCTTCTTGCACGAGCCGATGTACCATTCCGGCACGCCCGCGGCCTTCATCTCTTCCTCTGCGCCCTCGGGCAGACCGCGGCCCTTTCGGACGGCCTCCATGATCTTGAACGAGCGCTTTTCCGGCATGCCGCAC
>ERZ780149.3988-NODE-3988-length-11813-cov-3.791631_pt1 | contig 11813 bp, 7 predicted proteins | sample MGYA00511367_ERZ780149 | MGnify/ENA primary metagenome ERZ780149 (study PRJEB29588, sample SAMEA2153852) | human gut metagenome | biome: human gut; feature: human-associated habitat; material: faeces | place: Denmark | collected 2008/2010 ...
CGGCGACAGCTTCCCCTCATAGGGGAAGCCATTGCTCCGCAAGAAGGTAACACCCATCAAAATTTCAGCCGCACCTTCTATCGACGGCAATCATTCTACGGAAACCAGCTGCAAACTTGATACCCCCGCATCAGGCGGCGCGTACCAAGACACCCGTAAGGTGACTCCCGCGTGGAACGACGCCTGAAACATTGGTGCTTGCCTGAACTCAGACGCAGAACGCACCAAACGCGTCTCCACGCACTCTTTTCTCCCCTATCTTTTCTCTTGCGAGAGAAAAGATAGGGCCGCCGGAGGCGCGTCAGAAACGACCACGACGGAACGAATCCTTGCAGGCAAGGCTTCTTATCCTCTGTGCTCGTTTCTTCCTTTCCAAACCGCAAGCTGAACTTGCGGTTTGGGTTTTATGGCAAATCTGCGACGACCTCTCAGTCTGCTTCGCAGCCAGCTCCCCTGGCAGGGGAGCCTTTGGGTCAGAACAGGGTCAGCTGGCTGGTGAGGGGGAGGGTGCCGAAGGCGCCGGCTTGCTGGAGCTGGTCGATGAGCGTCTTCGATACCTTCGGGCAGGCGTCGGCGAATTCCTCGACGGAGAGGAACTCCATACTGTCGCGGCAGTTCATGATGTCCCATGCCGCCGTCTCGCCGAGACCGGACACGGCCACGAACGGCGGGCGGAGCTGCCCGTCCTCGATCAGGAATTTTGTCGCGTGCGAATGATAGATATCGATCGGCGCGAAGGAGAAGCCGCGCAGGTAGAACTCGTAGCAGACCTCCAGCGTGGTGAACAGATCGTCATCCTTGGCCGTGGAATCCTCGTCTGCCTTGATCTCCTGCAGCTTCTTTTTGACAAGCTCGATGCCGTGGCACATCATGCCCTCGTCAAAGCCGCCCTTCTGGCTGCGGCGATAGAAGTATGCGGCGTAGAACGCCAGCGGCTGGTGCACCTTGAACCACGCGATGCGGAAAGCCATCATGACATACGCTGTTGCGTGGGCCTTCGGGAAGAGATATTTAATCTTTTTGCAAGACCCGATGTACCACTCCGGCACGCCTGCGGCCTTCATTTCCTCCTCCGCGCCGTCGGGCAGACCTCTGCCCTTTCGGACGGCCTCCATGATCTTGAACGAGCGCTTTTCCGGCATGCCGCACTTGATGAGATAGAGCATGATATCGTCGCGGCAGCCGATGGCGTCGTTGACGGAGGCAGTCTTGGACAAAATCAGGTCGCGCGCATTGCCGAGCCACACGTCCGTGCCGTGCGAGAAGCCGGAGAGGCGAATGAGCGTGTCGAATTTCGTCGGCTGCGTCTCCTGCAGCATGCCGCGGGTAAAGCCCGTGCCGAATTCCGGGATGGCGCATGAGCCGACGGGACCGAGGATCGGGTCGTTTTCAAAGCCGAGGATCTTGCTGGAGGTGAAGATGGACATCGTGTCCTTATCGTCCAGCGGGATTTTCTGTGCGTCCACGCCGGTGAGGTCCTCAAGCATGCGGATCATGGTCGGGTCATCGTGACCGAGCATGTCAAGCTTGAGAAGATTTTCTTCCATCGAGTGGTATTCAAAGTGCGTCGTAATCCACTCGGAGTCCTTATCGTCCGCCGGATGCTGGACGGGGCAGAAGTCCCAGATTTCGTTTTCCTGCGGAATGACGACCAGACCGCCCGGGTGCTGCCCGGTGGTGCGCTTGACGTCGACGCAGCCGGAGGCAAGCCGGTTTTCTTCCGCCTTGCTGACGGTCATGTCGCGCTCGGAGAGATATTTTTTGACGTAGCCGTAAGCGGTTTTTTCGGCGACCGTGCCGATGGTGCCGGCGCGGAAGACATGGTCGGAGCCGAACATCTCGACGCAGTAGGCATGAGCCCGCGCCTGATATTCGCCCGAGAAGTTGAGGTCGATATCGGGGACCTTGTCGCCGCCGAAGCCGAGGAAGGTTTCAAACGGGATATTGAATCCGTCCTTATCGAGCTGCGCGCCGCATTTCGGGCACACCGCGTCGGGAAGGTCCGCGCCGCAGGCGCAGTCGTCCGGGACTTCGAAGGTGGTAAACTGGCACTTCGGGCACCGGTAGTGCGGCGGGAAGGAGTTGACCTCGGTGATGCCGGACATGAACGCAACGATTGAAGAGCCGACCGAACCACGCGAGCCGACCAGGTACCCGTGCTCCAGAGAGTTCTGGACCAGCTTCTGCGCCGACATGTAAATGACATCGTAGTGGCACGAGATAATATCGTGCATCTCGGTGTCCACACGCTTTTGAATCAGTTCCGGCGGGTTTTCGCCGTAGAGCCGGTGGAGCTTGCCGTAGACGAGCGCCTTGAGGTCTTCGACGGAGTTTTCGATCTTCGGGGCAAACAGATTGTGCGGCACCGGACGGACCGTCTCGCACCAGTCGGCAATCATGTTGGTATTTTTGACCACGACCTCATATGCCTTTTCTGCGCCGAGATAGGAAAACTCTTCGAGCATCTCGTCGGTCGTTTTGAAGTAGATCGGAAGCGGCTTGTCCGCGTCGGGCATCTGCTTTGTCGCCAGCAGGATGTGGCGGTAAATTTCGTCCTCGGGGTCGAGGAAGTGCACGTCTCCGGTGGCAACGACGGGCTTTCCCAGCTCGTCGCCCAGCTTTACAATCGTGCGGTTGAAGCTTCTGAGTTCTTCTTCATCCTCTGCCATGCCCTTTTCCAGCATGAAGCGGTTGTTGCAGATGGGCTGGATTTCAAGATAGTCGTAAAATTCTGCGATGCGCTTGAGCTCTGCCCAGCTCTTGTGGTTCACGACTGCCTGAAACAGCTCTCCTGCCTCGCACGCCGAGCCGATGATCAAGCCCTCGCGCCAACGTAAAAGCTCGGACTTCGGCATGATGGGCACGCGCTTGAAATACTTGAGGTTGCCGTAGGAGATGAGCCGGTAGAGGTTGCGAAGACCGATGGAGTTTTTCGCCAGAACAATGATGTGTTTGGCACGCCGGTCGAAAATTCTGCCGCCCGCGCGAAGCTCTGCCATGCGGGGATTGACGGCGGAGAGAGTGTGGATGCCTTGTTCATCGAGCATTTTCCAGAAGCGCATCATGAGGTAGCCGCAGGTGATGGCGTCGTCGGAGGCGCGGTGATGGTTGAATTCCGGAAGACTCAGAGCATCGGCTACAATGTTGAGCTTGTATTTGCCCAGGTCCGGCATCAGGTTTTGTGCCAGAATGAGCGTGTCGACATAGGTCGGCTGGAACGGAAGCTCGAGGCGCTCGCAGGCAGCGGTGATGAAGCCGATGTCAAAATCCGCGTTGTGCGCGCAGAGCGGTCTGCCGCCGACAAAGTCCAGAAATTTCGGCAGCACCTCTTCGATGGACGGCGCGCCTTCCAGCATCTGGTCGGTGATGCCGGTCAGCTCGATGATCTTGGGAAGCAGGCGTCTTCCGGGGGCAACAAAGGTCTGGAAGGTATCGATCACCTGATCGCGCTTCATGATTGCCGCGCCGATTTCAATGATCGTGTCGTGCTGAGACGATAGACCCGTTGTTTCCAGATCAAAGGCGACGTACTCGTCATCGAAGCTTGCATCCAGACTGCCGTGGACGGCGATGCGGTCATCAACGTCGTTGACGTAGTAGCCCTCGCAGCCGTAGAGAATCTTGATGTTTTTTGCCGAATGCATCGCGTTCGGGAACGACTGCGCGCCGCCGTGGTCGGTAATCGCAATTGCCTTGTGGCCCCAGCTTTCAGCCCGCTTGATGACGTTGCGGTCGGGCCCTGCCTTCGGGAAAACGGAGGTCAGCGCGTCCATGGAGGACATGTTGGTGTGCAGATGCAGCTCCACACGCTTTTCCGGCGCCGTGTCGGTCCGGACAGGCGCGGCAATTTTTACAATCGCGTTTGGCTGCATGACCATTTCGTTGTCGTACCGGTCGAAGGTCATTTTGCCTTGAATTTTGACCCACATGCCGGGGGAAATACCGGTTAAGATGGGCTTTGCCTTGTCGTTCTCCATGAACTGGTTGATGCGCACGGAGCTGGTGTAGTCGGTCACGTCGAAGCTCACGACCCAGGCGTTGCGCTTTTTGAGCTCCTTGTGATTGACGGCGAAGACCTTGCCGGCAACGACCACGCGGTACATATCGAGATTCAGGTCCTTCATCTTTACGACCTCGCCGCCGAACGGTCGACCGAAGATCATATCGCCCGTGGGCGCCTGCGCGGAGGAAGCGGACGAGGACGCCTTTTTTGCCGCTTCCCTGACCTGCACGGCAGGCGCCTGCGCCATCGCCTCGCGGCGGATTCTTGCCGTCTCGTCAAAGAGCGCTCTGCCCTCTAAGGCGCTGTGCGCCGTAATTTCAATCTCCGGCGCGACGCCGAAGCGTGATTTGAGAAAGTTCTGCGCTTTCGGAATGTGCGGCTCCAGCTCTGCTTTGCCGTTGGCAGGAAGGTGAATGGAGAGCTTGCCGCCGGCCAGCTCGTACGTTGCTCCGGCAAGGCTTCCGGCGGCAGGAGAGTAGGCGCGGATGAAGACCTGCGCGAGATCGCGGAAGTCCATCTGCGGCAAAAGCGCTTCAGGAAAGTGCAGATGCAGCTCCGCGCGCCGAAGACCGTACTGCGCGGTGAGCGCGGCTTGCAGTGACTGCTCGTCTTTTTGTGTGAGATAGGTTTCGCTGAACAGCCACAGCGTGAGACAGCGGACCTCGCGCGAAAGCTCGGCATGCTCAATGACAAGCGTGTCGAGCTTTCCGGAAAGATCTTCACCCGGTATGAAATTGCAGAAAAGATGGTCAAACGGAAGATTCTGCATGAAAACTCCTTCAGGATAGACTGGTTAAAGCGTGTCGATGTAGGAAAGAAGGGCGGGAAGCAGCTCGTCGTAGGGAAGCTTCTGGATCATTTCTCCCTTGGCAAAGAGCATGCCGACGCCGTCGCCGCCCGCAATGCCGACGTCTGCCTCGCGCGCCTCTCCGGGACCGTTGACCACGCAGCCCATGACCGCGACGGTGATGGGCTTTTTGCAGTCTCTGAGTGCGGCTTCCACGCGGGAGGCAAGGGAAATGAGATCGATGCGGGTTCTGCCGCAGGTGGGGCAGGCGACGATGTTGACCCCGTCATGGCGAAGCCCGGCTGCCTTCAGAATATCGTGTGCGGCATAGACCTCGCGCACCGGGTCGGCAGTCAGAGAGACGCGGATGGTGTCGCCGATGCCCATGCACAAAAGCCCCCCGATGCCCATGGCAGATTTGATCACGCCCATATGCTCGGTGCCGGTTTCGGTTACGCCGACGTGCAGGGGGTAGTCAGACTGCGCGGAGAAAAGCTGGTACGCCTTCATCATCAGAGGTACCGAGCTTGATTTCATCGACACGCAGATATCATCGAAGCCGAATTTTTCCAGCAGCCGGATGTGGGAAAATGCGCTTTCGACCAGCGCCTCCGGCGTGGGGTGCCCGTATTTCTGCAGGAGGTCTTTTTCCAGACTTCCGCCGTTGACGCCGATGCGGATTGGAATATGGTGCGCCCGGCAGCAGTCAGCGACCGCCTTGACCCGGTCCTCCGAGACGATGGTTCCGGGGTTGATGCGGATTTTGGCAGCGCCCGCCTCGGCAGCGAGGATGGCAAGGCGGTAGTCAAAGTGAATGTCGGCAACTAAGGGCAGGGGAGAAGCGCCGCAGATTTTGCCGAAGGCAGCGGCTGCATCCTGGTCATAGACGGCAAGGCGCGCAATTTCGCACCCGGCGGCGGCGAGCTCCCGGATTTGCCGCAAAGAGCCCTCGATATCCGTTGTGCGGGTGTTGAGCATCGACTGGATGGAAACCGGCGCGCCGCCTCCAATTTTTACCGGACCGACGGTAATTTGTTTTGTCATTTGTATCACCTGTTATGTGAAAAGTTTCCAGATATCCTTGAACGTGACGAACGCCATGAAGCTCAGCAGCAGCACCATACCGGCTGCGTGGATATACGCTTCATATTTGGCAGGGATTTTCTTTTTGGTGACGGCGGTGAAGAGCGTATTCACCAGCAGCAGGGAGATCCGCCCGCCGTCCAGAGCGGGAAGCGGCAGCATGTTCATGACGGCAAGGTTGATGGCAATGAACGCGCCGAGATAGGCGACGCTCTCCAGCCCATCGCGCACGGTTTGCGCCTGATTGCCGACCTCGGAGATGGTCGAGACGATGCCGACCGGACCGGACATATCGCTCACGGAGACAAGCCCGGACAGAAGATCCTGCAGGCTCATCCAGACCATGCGCGCAAAGTCCAGACTCGTGTACCAGCTGTATTTGAGGCAGGTTCCGAAACCTCCCGGCACAGAGCCGAAATACAGCCCGTATTTGTATTCCTGCACGCCGTCCACGTCGTAGAGCTGCGGCTTCATGGAGAAATCCGGGAGCTCGACCAGCTCGCCGTTTCGCTTTACCACAACATCATAGACGCCGGTTTTGTTGCGCGAGAGAAGCGTGCCGACGTCGGAGTAGAGATACACGCGCCGTCCGTCAATTTTATAAAGCTCGTCTCCGACCTGCAAGCCGTCGGAAGCCTCTAACGGGCAGCCTTCAAAAAAGTCGGTGATGATGGGCGCAGAGTACGAGCTTGCGCCGGTGTAGAGGATGACAATGGCGAGAAAGCCCGCCAGATAGTTCATGAACGAACCGGCAGCCAGGATGACGAGCCTGCGCCACCAGCTTTTCTGCGGGAAGGCTCTGGGATTGTCGGACTCCTCGTCTTCCCCTTCCATCGCGCAGAAGCCGCCGATGGGAATGGCGCGCAGAGAATAGGTTGTCTCGCCCTTTTTCTTCTGCCACAGGACGGGTCCCATGCAGATGGCAAACTCGTTGACCTGCACATCCAGAAGCTTTGCGGAGATGAAATGCCCCAGCTCGTGGATGAAGATCAGAAAGCCGAACATCAGAATTGCGATCAGAATATACATAAAAACAGCATCACCTGCAACTATAAAATGCGAAGTTAAACCCTGAAGCTTGCCCGGACCAGCTCGCGCGCGGCTTTGTCGGCGGCAAGAATGTCCCGCAGCGCGGGCTTTTGGACCGACGGCAGCTCCATCGCGCGCGCGACCAGCTCGGAAATGTCGTAAAAGCTGATTTTGTCCTGCAAATAAAGGGCGACTGCTTCCTCGTTTGCTGCGTTCATGGCGGCGCAGACCGTGCCGCCGCGCTTTGCTGCCTGCTTTGCCAGCCGGAAGCAGTCGAAGGTATCCTCGTCAATCTCTGCAAACGTCAATGGCGGGCAGGACAGAAGGTTCAGCGCGGGTGCGGGAGTTTCCTTCCGCTCGGGATAGGTCAGGGCAAGGGAGATGGGAATGCGCATATCGGGCGCGCCGAGCTGCGCCATCACAGCGCCGTCTTTGAACTCCACCATCGAGTGGACGATCGACTGGCGGTGGATGAGAGCCGTGACCTGCTCCTGAGGAAGATCATACAGGCGCATTGCCTCAATGATCTCTAAGCCCTTGTTCATAAGCGTTGCGCAGTCGATGGTGATTTTGGGACCCATTTTCCAGTTCGGATGGCGCAGGGCGTCTTCTTTTTTCATGCCGGAAAGCTGTGCGCGGTCCATGCCGTAAAACGGACCTCCGGAACAGGTGAGAAGCAGGCGCCTGATCTGCGATTTGTCGTGGTTTCCCATCAGGCACTGGAAGATTGCCGAGTGCTCGGAGTCGACGGGAATGATTTCCGCGCCGTATTTTTTTGCCTGCTCCATGACAAGCTCGCCCGCGCAGACCAGGGTTTCCTTGTTGGCAAGGGCAATGCGCTTTTTCTCTCGGATGGCGGCAAGGGTGGGCTTGAGCCCGACCATGCCGGACACTGCCGTGACGACGGTGTCTGCCTCGGGAAGACTTGCCGCGGTCACGAGACCCTCAAGTCCCAGCACGACTGTTATATTCATATCCGAAAGACGCGCCTTTAATTCCTGATATGCGCGCTCGTCCATCATTGCCGCAAGGCGCGGGCGGTATTTGCGGCACTGCGCCTCGAGCCGGTCCACATCGCGGTTCGCGGTGAGCGCGGCGACGCGCAGGTTCAGTTTGTCCACAACGTCCAGCGCCTGTCTGCCGATGGAGCCGGTGGAGCCCAAAATCGAAATACAGCTGCTCATACAATCGCCTCCGCAAGGAACATCATGGCGTACACGACCGGGGCGATAAAAAGCGTCGAGTCGAACCGGTCGAGCATGCCGCCGTGGGTCAGAAACAGGTGGCTGTAGTCCTTCACGCCGACCTCGCGCTTGATCAGGCTCGTCGTGAGGTCTCCGAGCTGCCCGAAGAGATTGGCAACCACGCCGATGACGGCAAGATACCAGAGCGGAATGGTAAAGGACCACACCGCTTTTTCAATGAGTCCGAGAATCACCATGCCGAGCGCGCTGCCGACAGGACCGCAGACAAAGCCGGAGACGGTCTTATTGGGCGAAACGTAGGGCGAGAGCTTTTTGCCGCCGAACGCCATGCCGCCGAGCATCGACGCGGAATCTCCCACAAAGGCGATGACAAACGGCATCAGCACCAGAACCCTTCCGGTCTGGCGCAGATACGCGATGCAGCTGTACATAACCGGGAACACGACGCCCGCAAGCATGCACAAAGAAACGTCCGAAAACGGCATGGCGTTTTCTTTTCCGTGCGTCAGAACGGCAATCAGGCACAGCGCCGTCAGCAGCAGAAACGCCGCGATGGGGAAGACGATCTCAGATAGCTCAGCATTCCATACGCACACAAGCGCGCAGGCGATCGTGAGAACATAGACGATGGGACGGGGCTGCTTAGCAGCGGTGTGCAGCAGCTCATATGCCGCAATGCCGGCAATCAGGCACACCAGCACCGTCGTGGCAAACGGCGGCAGCGCCAGCAGAATCACCAGCAGCGCCGGAACACCGACGGCGGCGACAAGTAATCTCTGTTTCATTTGACACCTCCAAAGCGGCGGCTGCGACTCTGATAGGACAAAATGGCACGGGTCAGCTCTGCCTCGTCAAAATCGGGCCAAAGCACGTCTGTGAAATAATACTCGGCATATGCCGACTGCCACAGCAGGAAGTTGGACGTGCGGATTTCGCCCGAGGGGCGAATGATCAGCTCCGGGTCCGGAATGCCCGCCGTGTCGAGAAGACCCGAGAAAAGACCCTCGGTCAGCTCCTCCGGGCGGCAGCTTCCTTCCATGCACAGCGCGGCAAAGCGCCGTGCGGCGCGGACAATTTCATCGCGCCCGCCGTAGTTGATGCAGACGTTTGCCTGAAAGCCGTCGTAGCGCGCGGAAATTTCGTCGGTTTTTGCAATGAGCCGCCGCAGCTCCGGGCTGATGCGCGACTGCTCGCCGAGAATTTTCAGGCGGATCTGGTCGCGCTCCATGGTGTCGATCGCCTCGTGCAGATACGCCTCGAAAAGGCGCATGATCGTCGAGATCTCGTCTTCCGAGCGTTTCCAGTTCTCGGTGGAAAAGGCGTAGACGGTCAGATAGTCCAGCCCGAGATTTTTGCAGCAGGTTGCGATGCGGCGGAAGGTCTCCGCGCCGACCTTATGCCCAGCTGTGCGGGGAAGCCCGCGCTTCTGCGCCCAGCGCCCGTTGCCGTCCATGATGATGGCAATGTGGCGCGGCATGCGCGCAGGGTCCAAAGCGGGCTGCGTTTGTTTCAGTGTCGCCATAGTGTTCCCTTTCAAAACAAGAGCCGCCGGGCGGCGGCTCTTGTCAATCATTCCAATCAGTCTCGCAGGGTACGCGGTCAGATTTCCATCAGTTCCTTGTCCTTCTTGCCGCACATCTCGTCGACCTTTTTGATGTATTTGTCGGTGAGGTCCTGAATGTCCTTTTCCGCCTTCTTCTGGTCGTCTTCGGTCAGCTCACCCTTTTTCTGCGCCTTCTTGACAAAGTCGACCGCGTCGCGGCGGACATTGCGGATGGCAACCTTGGCGTCTTCGCCGTATTTTTTGACCTGTTTGGTCAGCTCTTTTCTGCGCTCCTCGGTCAGCTGCGGGAAAACCAGGCGGATGACTCTGCCGTCGTTCTGCGGGTTGATGCCGAGGTCGGAGACCTGAATCGCCTTTTCAATGGTCTTCAGAAGCGAACCATCCCACGGCTGGATGACGAGCGTGCGGGGGTCGGGCGAAGAAATTGTGCCGACCTGACCGATGGGTGTGGGCGTGCCGTAGTATTCTACCGTAATCCGGTCGAGGACCTGCGCGTTGGCTCTGCCTGCGCGGACTGCGCCGAAATCGGAGGCGAGAACCTCCAGGGTCTTTTCCATTTTGCGTTCAAACTGCTTGAGATCTGCCATATCAAAGTTCCTCCTTCACAATCGTTCCGATTTTTTCGCCCATGACCACGCGCAGAATGTTTTCCGGGTCCTTCAGCGCGAAGACCTGCACGGGAATATGGTTGTCCATGGAAAGGGATGTTGCGGTCGAGTCCATGACCGCCAGATGCTTTGCCAGCACCTCGTCGTAGGAGATTTCGTCGTACTTGACCGCCGTCGGGTCCTTTGCGGGGTCTGCCGAATAGACGCCGTCGATGTTCTTCGCCAGCAGAATCGCGTCGGCATTGATCTCTGCCGCGCGCAGCACCGCGCCGGTATCGGTCGAGAAGAACGGGTTGCCGGTGCCGCAGCCGAAGATCACCACGCGGTTTTTCTCCAGATGGCGGATTGCCTTGCTGCGGATATAGGGCTCGGCGATCTGGTTCATGGCGATGGCGGTCTGCACGCGGACCTCAACGCCGCGCTGCTCGAGGCAGTCTGCAACGGCAAGGGCGTTGATGCAGGTCGCAAGCATGCCCATGTGGTCGGCTCTGGTGCGCTCCATACGGTCGCCGCCGTCTTTCACGCCGCGCCAGAAGTTGCCGCCGCCGACGACGATGCCGATTTGCACGCCGGCTTCGACGCACTTTTTGACCACGTCGCACACGCCGCCGATCACGTCAAAGTCCAGCCCGCGGTGCGCGTCGCCCGCCAGTGCCTCGCCGCTGATTTTCAGCAGCACCCGATGATATTTTGGTTCGCTCATGCCATACCTCTCCTTATTTGTAGCTTTGTCTATTCTATAATATCTTCGGGGAATTGAAAAGAGGCAATTTGTATTTTTTACAGTCATTTCATACATTTAGCAGAATCTGCCGGGAAAGCATATTTCATCGTTGCGTTGCGGCATAAAATCGTATATAATACTTAGAATCAGGATTCACACAGAGAGGATGTATCACCATGGAAGAAGAAAGAAAGCCATTGGAGTCGAGAAACTTCATCGACGCCTTCATCGAAGAAGACATCGCGCCAGGCGGTCAGTTTGAAGGGCTGAAGGTCCATACGCGCTTCCCGCCGGAGCCGAACGGATATCTGCACATCGGTCACTGCAAGGCGCTGACCATCGATTTCGGCACGGCGGAAAAGTTCGGCGGTCTGTGCAATCTGCGTATGGACGACACGAACCCGACCAAGGAGGACGCCGAGTATGTCGACGCCATCCAGCAGGACATCCACTGGCTGGGCTTTGACTGGGGAGACCGGTTCTTCTATGGCTCGGATTATTTTGAAAAGGACTACGAATACGCCGTCGAGCTGATCAAAAAGGGACTTGCCTATGTCTGCGATCTGACGGCGGAGCAGTTCCGCGAGTATCGCGGCGACATCGGAAAGCCCGCGGTCTCTCCGTACCGCGACCGGTCGGTCGAAGAAAACCTCGATCTTTTCGAGCGCATGAAAAACGGCGAATTCCCGGAGGGGTCCAAGACGCTCCGCGCAAAGATTGACCTTGCCTCCGGCAACTTCAACATGCGAGACCCTGTCATCTACCGCATCCGCTACATGCACCATCACCGCCAGGGCGACAAGTGGTGCA
>ERZ780149.3989-NODE-3989-length-11809-cov-7.036583_pt1 | contig 11809 bp, 6 predicted proteins | sample MGYA00511367_ERZ780149 | MGnify/ENA primary metagenome ERZ780149 (study PRJEB29588, sample SAMEA2153852) | human gut metagenome | biome: human gut; feature: human-associated habitat; material: faeces | place: Denmark | collected 2008/2010 ...
CAGCCTGAACGCAGGTGACAGCGTCCATGACTTTGTGGGCCCCTTGGGCCGCGCCACCGAGACCGAGGGCCTGAAAAAGGTCTGTGTTGTCGGCGGCGGCGTGGGCTGCGCCATCGCCCTGCCCATTGCCAAGGAGCTGCACGACCAGGGCTGCACCGTCCACAGCGTCATCGGCTTCCGCAATAAGGATCTGCTCATCCTCGAGGACGAGTTCAACGCCTGCAGTGACGAGCTGCGCATTATGACCGATGACGGCAGCTACGGCACCAAGGGTGTGGTCACTGCCGCTCTGGACGAGCTGGTGGCCGCCGGCAACCAGTATGATCTGGTCATCACCATCGGCCCGCTGATCATGATGAAGTTCGTGGTCAAGACCTGCCAGAAGCACGGCCTGAAGAGCATCGTTTCCATGAACCCCATCATGATCGACGGCACCGGCATGTGCGGCGGCTGCCGCCTGACCGTGGGCGGCGAGACCAAGTTTGCCTGCGTGGACGGCCCCGACTTTGACGGCGACCTCGTCGATTTCGACGAGGCCATGGCCCGCGGCACCATGTACCGCCCCTTTGAGGCAAAGGCCCGCGAGAAGGCCTGCAATCTGTTCAAGACTGAGGAGGCAAAGTAAGATGGCTTTCAATATGGATCCCAAAAAGTGCCCCATGCCCACCCAGGACCCCAACGTCCGCAACAAGAACTTTGAGGAAGTTGCGCTGGGCTACACCGCCGAGATGGCTGTGAACGAGGCAAAGCGCTGTGTGCACTGCAAGAACAAGCCCTGCCAGACCGGCTGCCCGGTCGGCATCGACATTCCGGAATTCATCGGCCATGTGGCCGAGGGCGACTTTGAGGCCGCGTATCAGGTCATCAACCGCTCCTCTTCCCTGCCCGCCGTCTGCGGCCGTGTCTGCCCGCAGGAGAGCCAGTGCGAGGGCAAGTGCACCCGCGGCATCAAGAACGAGCCGGTGGGCATTGGCCGTCTGGAGCGCTTTGTTGCCGACTGGCACCGCGAGAATGTGCACACCGCCCCCATCGTGCCCGAATGGAACGGCCACAAGGTGGCCATCATCGGCGCTGGCCCTGCCGGTCTGACCGCCGCAGGCGATCTGGCAAAGCTGGGCTATAAGGTCACCGTTTACGAGGCCCTGCATGTGGCCGGCGGCGTGCTGATGTACGGCATCCCCGAGTTCCGTCTGCCCAAGGCCATCGTGCAGCAGGAGATCGACGGCCTGAAGAAGATGGGCGTTGATTTCGAGTGCAACATGGTCATTGGCAAGGTGCTGACCATCGACGAGCTGATGGGCGAGTACGGTTATGAGGCCGTGTTTGTAGGCTCCGGTGCCGGCCTGCCCCGCTTTATGGGCATCCCCGGCGAGAGCCTGAAGGGTGTCTACTCTGCCAACGAGTTCCTGACCCGCTCCAACCTGATGAAGGCTTATCTGCCCACCAGCAAGACCCCCATCCGCACCGGCAAGAAGGTCGCCGTTGTGGGCGGCGGCAACGTGGCCATGGACGCTGCCCGCAGCGCCCTGCGTCTGGGTGCCGAGAGCGTGTACATCGTTTACCGCCGCGGCATGGCTGAGCTGCCCGCCCGTAAGGAAGAGGTGGAGCACGCCGAGGAAGAGGGCATCATCTTCAAGACCCTGTGCAACCCTGTGGAGATCCACGCCAATGACGAGGGCTTTGTCAAGTCCATCACCTGCATCGAGATGGAGTTGGGTGAGCCCGATGCTTCCGGCCGCCGCCGCCCCATTGAGAAGAAGGGCAGCGAGTTCGAGCTGGACGTGGACACGGTCATCATGAGTCTGGGCACCAGTCCCAACCCGCTGATCCGCTCCACCACCCCGGGTCTGGAGACCAACAAGCACGGCTGCATCGTCACCGACGGCGACGACGGCAAGACCAGCCGTGACGGTGTGTACGCGGGTGGTGACGCCGTGACCGGCGCTGCCACCGTCATCAAGGCCATGGGCGCAGGCAAGGCTGCTGCAAAGGCCATTGACGAGTACATCCAGAGCAAATAAATTTCCAAGGTGGCTGCGAACGCAGTGAGCAGACGGATGAGGGGTAATTTAAGGTAAAATGCTGCTGTCCCGCACCCTCATCAGTCACCTGCGGTGACAGCTTCCCCCGACCGGGGGAAGCCTTCCTTCGGAAAGCCGATTTCCATGTGTGAAGGTAGGCAGCGCCCACTGAATACCGGATATAAAAAATCCCCTGTGCCAGCGCACAGGGGATTTTTGCATCTTATTCTGCAGTCTCCGTTGTGAGCACCGGGTAGCCCGTCCGCACGCACCGCACGGCACAGCGGGCACGGCCGCCTGTGGTGCAGGTGAAGAGGGTCAGATCCCAGTTATCGGAATCTTCCGTCTTTTCGGTCATTTTTTCGATCTGGGTAGGCTGCAGATTCTCCACATAGGAGACCTCATAGCTCCACCGCATGCCGTCCATATCGGTAAAATAGACCTGTGCCCCTTCGGCCAGCCATTTGATGGGGCTGAAGTGCTTTGCATAGTTATGGGCGCAGACCACCATGTTGTCCGCGTAGGTGGAGCCGGAGTACCGGCCGGGCGCGATCTTCAGACCCGCATAGCTCCACTCGCTCATCACGGGCAGGTCGAGCCCAATGGAGGGGATGGACAGGTAGCCGATGTAGCTCCAGCCGTCCAGTTCCGTCTCGGTCATGGGCTGGGCAGGGTCCAGCTCCGGCTGCAGCACAACAGTCTCCGACTTTGCCTTTTCCTCAACCGTTGTGGTCAGGGTCTGTTCCAGCTCTCCCAGCGCCTGCTGTGCCGCTTTGTCTGCGCGGGCCGCATCCCACTTGTTGTAGGCAAGCAGCGCCGCCGCCGCCAAAATGAGCAGCGCGCCCAGCACCATACATATCTTTCCAATTTTCTGTCTCATGGCAGCGCTTCCTTTTTGTTCAGCACCCAGCCAGCGGCAAACAGCAGCACACCGCTGACCGCCAACACCGGCACAGGCCAGTTCAGCTGGCCGGTCTGGGGCAGGCCGCTCATGACTGCGCCGTCCGGACGGCCCGCCAGGGCGGGATTATCCGGGTTTCCCGGGGCTACCGGGTTGTCCGGATTGCCGGGAGCCACCGGGCTGTCCGGGCTGCCGGGCGAGACCGGGCTATCCGGGCCATCCGGGTTCTTGGGCGTATCCGGGTTTGTGGGCTGTTCCGGGGTGCCGGGCTTGTCCGGCACGGGAGTGGGCGGCACAGGCGGCGTATCCGGGTTGACGGGGGTGTAGCCGCCCACCTTGGGGGAGGCGTCCACCTCATAATTCCATTTCCCGTTCTCTGCCATGGGCAGGGAAACGAGGAACGGTTTGATGGGCGCATAGCCATTGGAGGGCTTGCTCTGCACGATCAGGTACAAGCCAAGTTCCAGATCTTCAAAGGCGGCATTGCCGTCTGCATCAACGGTTTTTGTGGTGCCCCGTGCGCCCTGCGGCATATATTCCAGCAGCTGGTCCGCCAGCGTGCTGTCGGTCAGGTCACCCAGCGCGATGCCGCAGCCGTAAAAATCGCCGCAGTATTCAAAGCTCAGGTCGCCGTTTTTGCGTTTCACCTCAGCCACGCGGTACAGCGTCAGCTGACCGCCGCTCAGGGCCTTATCCTTCGCGCTGTCGTACAGCGCAACGCGGATGGTGCCGGTGGCGGGGTTCCCGCTGGCATCCACCAGCCGGATGTTCGCACTGGTGGCAAGGGCAGGCAGTGCGCCTGCCGCCAGAAGGCACAGCATCAAAAGCAGGGCTGCAAACCGCCTGCACAAGCTTTTCTGTTCCATCGGCTGCTCACTCCCCTTTCTCTTCGTGTTTTTTGCGTTTGGCCAGCAGCAGGGCCGCACCCACGGTCAGCATACCGCCCACCGCCGCAAAGGGCACCGTGCCCATGCCGCCGGTAGAGGGCAGCTCGTAGCCGCTGTAGACTTTGTTGGTGATGAAGATCTTGCCGGTCTGGATGCCGTTGTTGTTGTTGATCTCCGTGACCCAGTTGCCGGTAGTCACTTCTTTTACAAAGTAGCAGTACTTGTGGCCCTTTCCATCTGTTGCCGGGATCTGATTTTTGTCGGTCCATGTATACGACCAGCCGTTATCCTTATTCAGCTCCTGTGTATTCACGAGCTCCACGTTATCTGCCGGCTGGCCTTCCGTATAACGGTACAGCTGCACCTGAATGGACTTCACCGGAATATCTGCCAGTGGTTTACCGTCCGCTGCACTCAGCCAGTATTTTTGGACAGTGAGCCGATTGTAGGTATTCTTGACCGTCAGCTGTGTGGTATTGGTCGAGCATCCGAAGGTCACATTATCCGCCGTCACGGTCTGGCCGTTGTCTGTGATTAGAGTATCGCCCAGAGCATTTTGGAAGGCTTCCTTTGCATTGGCACCCTTCTCATAGAAGAACAGATACTTCGGCGTGCTGTCCAGATTATAGTTTGTCGGGGCCTTCGTCTCAGTCAGGCGGTAAAGCACATTCGGCGACAGCGTCTGTTTCGCACTTGTAATGCTGAAGGTCAGCTCGCCGTTTGCATCGGTCGTGTCAGACAAAAATTCTTCAAACTCACCCGAGTTCTTATTGTAGCGTTCGATCGTAAACTCCGCGCCCGGCAGGAACTTGCTGGTTTCCGCATCCATTTTGTGGATGACCAGCTGGCCGCGGCTGATCTGCATGCCGCTCTCGTTCGTTTTAAAATCTACGTTCTCCTTTGGACTGTACGCAACACCCTCCAGCTGAACCGTGTTGCTCAGCTTGGGATCACTCCAGTTACCGGGGTCGAATTCAATGTCATACTGCAGCAGCAGCGCAACTCCGTTCGGGACGGTCATGTGCAGCCAGCAACCGGGTTCGGGGTCGTGGATATGATAGAGTCCTTCATCTACCTGCGTCAGGTTCGATACATCCACATTACGCTCGTAGCGGTACAGCCGGACGTTGTGGCCGTAGAAGCTGCTGCCGCGTATGATTTCTGCCTTATCCCGCAGTTCCAGTGTTCCGGAGTTTCCCAGCATCTGCGCTGCCGGGTTGATGATGACAGTATAGGTGACATTGTTCGTCAATTTACCATTTTTGTCCTTCAGCTGTTTGCCGGTCTTTATCAGCGGAACAATATCCTTGTGCACCGTGGTCTTGATGGCGACCGGAGGCTTATTGCCCCATTTTGCTTCGTTGGTGTAGGTGACATCCGATGTGAGCAGGTCCTTCCAGCGGGAGTCATTCTTAAAGCTGACCTCATACAGAAGTTCAATGACGTGTTGTTTTCCGTCGTGGCAGTCTTTCACCTCTACAGTCAGCTTATTATTTTCATAATTAACGTGCCATCGCCCACCAGCAGACCAATCGTACCACTCGTTGTCCACGCAGAGCTTGAGCTTATCGCGGCTCACAGTCAACTCGGTTTCCTCCGGCAGGGTATCCTCGATAAGAATTTTGCCATCTTTCGTGTAGTCTGTTTCCGTTCCCGTTGTCACCAACTTGATGCGGTACAGCAGCTTTTGATTCTGGACCTGATCATAGCTCACAGTGGTGTTGCCGGTAATGTAATTATCCCGCTTGCCATCGATGGCCACCGATTTTTCAAAGACACTGCTGCGATAAACATCCTCAGCCGAATCGGTCGCCTTTGTGCTGTCGTCCTGCGTGATCTTTGCGCTGTTGGTGAAAGTCCAATCCTCACCATCCGGCTTATCACTGCGCTCTTCATGCGTGGGCACATCCTTCAGCACCATCTGACGCACAGCAATGGAGTCGCCGCCTTCTGCTTTCTTCACTGCAACGGTAAAGCTCAGCACGTGGGTAGTTCTATCGGTTGCATCAACCTGCTGACCAGATGCACCATAATAGGTGATGGTCAGGTATTTTTTCGCCTGCGCATAGTCCAGTGTACTATTGCTGCCTGTCAGATACAGCGTCAGACCCTTTTCAATCGCTTTCTGCAGCTCCGAAGCAATGGCATAGTGCCTGTCGCTGTCATCGGTGGTATTCCCGATGGTATCGGTCAGCTCAAAATGGTCGGCACCGGTCGCATTCACTGCGCTCAGGTTCCAGTAGGCAATGTCGTTTTCCGTGCGGTTGTGGGTCTTGGTCAGTGTCCAGACGCCCTGACTGACGGGAACCGGGTACTCCGACCAGAGGTTATCAGCAATATACGCCCTGTTCGTCACAGATGTCGAGCCGTCTGTCGGTACAGTGGTCTTGTAGGTAATGGTAAAGCGGTAGGCGGTCCCTGCGTTCTTGTCCAGCGTTGAGAGCTTAACGCCACCATTCATAGCCTCCGGCTTCATCGTTACATATGTCGTCCGCTCTCCCTCGATTTTGACGTTGATCTCACTGGACAGTGTGACGTTCCCCGGCAGAACATCCCGAAATGTATAGTCCTTCAGGAAATTCGTGGAGCCATCCAGCGGTGCATGAACTACGACTGTCCATTCGATCAGGCCATCTGCATTCAGGTTGCCTGTCTTTTTGATGATATCGCAGAAATACGTGATCTGCTTTTGGCCAGAGGAGGCCTCCACCTTATCGGTTTTCGCCGTAGCCTCGTTATACATTATGCTCGGCTTATTATTTTTGCACATAGCCTTCAGGTCTTCATCCGCCGCCTTTGTGGCGTAGTACAGGATGTACTTTTCACCCTCCTTCAGCTCCGGAAGCGCCGCAAAGCTCAACTCGCTGCCACCTTTAGAAACAGTATACCGGTATGGTTCGGTTTCAACCGAAAGCTCAGTTTGGGTACCGTTCGCATTTTGCTTGAACAGCCTGATGGGGATATCCGTGGTATTATGCTTTCCCGGGAAGCCGGTTATTTTGTCGCTAAGCTTCACCGTGCCGCCGGAACCGTTCTCGGTAGATACCGTAACCCTCCAATAGGCATAGTAGCAGCTGTTTTCGTTGCTCCACCAGCTGCTGCCCTTGTCCTTGTAGTTCGCGAGTTCCTTTTTGACGGACAGATCCGGCAGCTCCGGTTCTTTTGGGGTAACTTGCAGCTCCATATCGTTGCTAAAGATGATCTTGCCGTCCGTGGTCGTGGCGAGGTCCGCTTTGGCTTTGAAGGTCAGTACTCCGTCAAAGGCTGCGCCGCTGCCGATCCCAGCAAAGTTCATCGTGACCTTGCCGTCAGTGTCGATGCTATAAGTGCCCATCGATGCACCGGTTTCTGCATCTTTGATCACGTCATTGTCGATCTTCTTATCCAGTTTCAATCCGCCCGGCAGCTGATAGGTCATCGTGCCGCTTCCCGATGGGAAAGCATCTTCTGGCAGACTGAATTTCACCACGAGCTGGATGGAATCGCCATCCTTCACCGTTTCACCAGCGGAGATGTCTATCCATTGCTTATTGCTTCCCGTTCCGATCTCCTTCTGGAATGTTACGCTGGTGATATGTTTATCCAGCGACTGCACCGTTTCTGCCGCTGTGCTGACATCATCTGCGGCTTCATCGGACAGCAATGCCACCGCATACGGAGAGACCCGCGATACGGGCCCAGTTGCCCAGATCACAAGAGAGGTCTCCTCGTCCCCTGCCGGTTCCACGCCGTCAGGTTCCTCTCTTTCCCCATCCTCCTGTGCCTTATCAGCTGCGGCCAGATCGATCACATCCGTGATCTCGTCCGCACGCAGGGATACCTCGGCCACCTTGCCGTCCACATCGCCGGAGATCACGGTCAGGGTGCCGGCATCCGCGTCCACATCCGACACGATGCCCACGGTCTCAGTGCTGACGGTGCGCTCCTCGGTCTGGGGCTCAGCGGCGGCAGGCTCCAGCGAAAGCAGGGCAATGTCCGCATCGGCAGAATCATCCATGATCTGCGGCACGTCCTCTTCCACTGCCACCGTCTCGGTGGTGATGCTGTTGTAGAACACGATATCGCCGGGCACAAGCTCGACCTCTGCCGCCGCCTTCAGCCACTCGGACCCGCGCAGGTCGCTGCGCAGGGCCTGCACACCGGCGCGCTGCGGCACCGTGGTCTGCGGCACATCCGCGTAGTTCAGGCAGTAGGACAGGAACATCACATCCCACGCACCGTAGGCGTTGCCATACCATGCACCGTAACGGGTGTAGTGGCGCACGGTGGTCTGGTCCTCATCGTCCAGCTTGAAGTTGCGCTCGCTCTGCTGGTAGCCCAGCTGGCTTTTTGCCACAGCGGTCAGGTCGTCGGCCCACGCACCGGTGAGCGAAACATTCGTCTTTGCGCTCCATGTCTCCTCGTCCTCCACATCCGCCAGCGGGTCGGACAGGCAGTTCACGGTGTGGTGGTGCTCCGGCAGGCCGCAGACCAGCACTTCCTCATAGCAGGCGTCGGTGTGGTGGTGCACCGGGGTGTCCAGACTGCTGTCGTCTACAACGGGCTGAAGGGCCACGGCATCGTCAAACACCGCAAAGGCTTCCTCATCCATCGGCACATAGTCCGGGTTGGGCTCCTCCACAAGTTCGCCCTCTTCCAGACCGCACACCAGTTCATATTCAATGGTATAGCAGCTGTCGTCGTGGGTGTGCTCGAACAGGTCACAGATCAGGCTGCCATCCTCAGGGTCAAAGCAGTCGTCGGTATGCACATGCTCTTCCTCATAGCAGGTCAGCGTTTTCACTTCCTGATAGCAGTCGTCGGTGTGCTGGTGGGGCACAAAAATGTACTCCGGCTCCGGCTCTGCCGAATAGGCGGCAATGTCGGCCTCGCTCTGCTCCACACCATAATCTGCATCAGGGAATGCGCTGTCGTCCGGCTTTGTGGCGTTCCAGTCCTCCGGTTCGCCCTCCTCATAGCCGCACACCAGCACCTTCTCGTAGCACTCGGCGGTGTGCTGGTGCTCGATCTCGCCGCACTGGTAGTCTGCCGTCTGGGCAATGCCCACACTGTGCAGCTGCCAGTTGACGAACAGGCTGGTGAGCAGCGCCAATGCCAGCAGCAGTGCCATATACCGCCGCGCCGCCTTGTGTTCCCTGCGGAACTGCTGCATCAGTGCCGTTGTGATATCCTTCATGCTTTTCATCCTCACTATACTAAAAGCAGCGTATTTTCGTCGTTTGCAAAGCCGCCAAAACCACGCCCTATTTTTATACTCCCATAACTTATTCAGTGTACCACATCCTTGGCCGGAAATCAACTTTAAAATGCTCGTTATTTGGCTTGAGCGCTGGATTTTGGGCAAGTTTGCCGTGCCAGACCCCGCAGGCGGGATGTACCGGATTTCTCAGCTATTCCGGGCTTTGGGCGGGCGGTCCGGCACAAGGCTGCAGACCAGACGCACCATCAGCGGGGTCAGCGGCAGCCACACCGCTGTGCAGATGAGGTTGAACAGCGTATGCGCGTTGGCGAGCTGCCGGGCAATGACTTCCAGCTCCGGCCCTTTGGGCGAGATCATTGCCACCAGACCCGCATACCACGGCAGCAGGGCGCAGAACGCCGCCGCACCGGTCAGGTTGAACAGAGCGTGGGCCGCCGCCCGTTTTGTGTCCCGGCTCTGCCCGATGGATGCCAGTACCGCCGTGACCGTGGTGCCGATGTTATCCCCCAGCAGCACCGGCAGTGCCCCTGCAAGGCCCAGCAGACTGCCGCCCTGCGGCCCGGGCCGGGCCGCAACGCTCTGAAGCACCGCAATGGTGGCAGAGCTGCTCTGCACCGTCAGGGTCATGCAGAGGCCTGCCAGCAGGCCCAGCCACGGACGATGCCGCATCCGTGCCAGCCAGAGCGCAAACACCGGGCTCTGTGCCAGCGGGGCCAGCGCCGTGCTCATACCGGCAATGCCCTCGAACAGCAGGCCAAAGGCGAACACCGCCCGGCCAACGGCCCGGGCCTTCTGCCCTGCACAGGCAAAGCAGAGCAGCAGCCCGGCCAGCAGCACAAGGCCGCGCACATCTTCCAGCCGGAAGGCCAGCAGCTGTGCGGTAACGGTGGTTCCGATGTTGCAGCCAAAGATCACCGGAACCGCCTGCTGCAGGGTCAGCAGGCCCGCACTTACAAAGCCCAGCACCATCACCGTGACTGCCGAGCTGCTTTGCAGCACCGCCGTGACCGCTGCCCCCGCCAGCACGCCCCGCACCGGGCTGCCGGCCAACACCATCAGCAGCCGCTTCATCCGCTGCCCTGCCGCTGTTTCCAGACTGCGGCTGAGCGCATCCATGCCATACAAAAACAATGCCAGCCCGCCAAAAAGCGCAAAGATCCCTTTCAGCCCCTGTTCCAATGCCGCCGCCCCTCCCGCAGAAACGTTTCTTATTCTATTTATGCAGCTGCCGGGCGGTTCAGGCTTTCTGCCGCCCTCCCCTTTTTGTGAACTTTTTTAAAATTATCCCAAACCGCCCTTGCATTCTGGGTGCTGGAGGAATATTATTGTCAGGCGTTAATAGTTAACAGCTGTTAAGCATTTTGCAATGAGGAGGGATAGAATGTTGAACGAGACCGAAGCCGCCGCGAGCTTTCACGGCCTGTGCCATTTTTTCGAACAGCTGAGCAAGGCGTCCCGGGCCGGCATGAAGGCGGCTCTGCGGGGCTGTCCCAAGTGCCACTTTCCCATGCTGGAGGGTCTGGTTCACACGATCAGCACCCGCGGGCAGGACGGAGCGATGTATGTTTCCGATTTTGCCCGGGAGGCACGCCAGCCGCTGCCGGCCATCAGCCGCAGCCTGCGCCAGCTGGAACAGGCCGGCCTTGTTCTGCGCGAAGCGGACCCGGCAGACCGGCGCAAAACGCTGGTGCGCATCACGCCGGAGGGCTACGCCGCCTGCGCCCGGTGTGAAGATGCCCTCAGCGATTATTTTGCCTGTGTGATGGCCCGGCTGACACCGGAGCAGGTGCAGCAGATGAACGCTTTGCGCGGCGCACTGATGGACGCCATTCTTGCGGAAAACGCTTCCCGTGAAGCAAAAAACAACGAAGGGAGAACCGAACCATGACGAAAATTTTCAAGCAGCTGGCCCGGCACTGGGCCGTCTGTCTTGTGGTGTTCGCGTTGCTGTTCGTGCAGGCGTACTGCGATCTTTCGCTGCCGGACTACACCAGCAGGATCGTGGACACCGGCATCCAGCAGGGCGGCATCGAAAGCCCTCTGCCGGAAACGATACGCCAGAGCACGCTGGACGCCCTCACGCTTTTGATGAGCGAAGAGGACGCCGATGCACTCCAGAACGCCTACGGGTATTATCTTCAGGACGACGGTGTGCTGAAGCTGCGCACCGACCTGACCGATGACGAGCGCGCCGCGCTGGAGGATGCCGTCACCACGCCGGACATCGTGCTGTATATGGCAGCTGCGCAGGCAGCGAACGCCCCCGCCGGGCAGAACAGCATGGGTATGACCGGCCTTGCCGACATGCAGGCGGCATCCTCTGAGAGCACCACCACGGATACCGAGACCGTCACCCCCACTGCCGAGGATCTGGACACCGTGTGCGCCCAATTTGCCGCCATGAGCCAGATGCCCGGTTTCACCCGCGAAGCCGTCCAGCAGCAGCTGGCCGGTGCGTTTGCCAGCTTGGATGATACCCTGATGGAGAACCTCAAAAGTCAGTCCGTGCTGCTGGTGCAGCTGGAATACGAGGCACAGGGCGTTGCCCACGATGTGCAGATGCGCTACCTTTACCGCGTAGGCGGCCAGATGCTGGGCCTCACCCTGCTGATGGCGGCCGTGTCCATTGCTGTGGGCTTCCTCGCCTCCCGCGTGTCCGCCGCCATTGGCCGTGACCTGCGCCGGGAGACCTTTGCCAGTGTCATCGGATTCTCCAATGCAGAGATCGAGAATTTCTCCACCGCATCCCTCATCACCCGCACCACCAACGACATCCAGCAGGTGCAGTTCGTCTGCGTCA
>ERZ780149.4003-NODE-4003-length-11778-cov-2.603344_pt1 | contig 11778 bp, 14 predicted proteins | sample MGYA00511367_ERZ780149 | MGnify/ENA primary metagenome ERZ780149 (study PRJEB29588, sample SAMEA2153852) | human gut metagenome | biome: human gut; feature: human-associated habitat; material: faeces | place: Denmark | collected 2008/2010 ...
CCCGCGGGGCTGCACGCCGCCACTATACGGTGGAGGAGCTGGACTTTTTGCCCGGCGACGAGGCGGGCATCAAAAGCGTTACTCTGCGCGTCGCCGGACCGCACGCTTTCGGCTTTCTCAAAAGCGAACGGGGCATCCACCGCCTGATCCGCATTTCGCCCTTTGATTCCTCGGGCCGACGGCATACATCCTTTGCTTCGGTGGACGTAATCCCCGACGCGGGCGCCGACATCCAGCTGGATATCAAAGAAGCGGACATCCGCGTGGACATTTTTCGCTCCAGCGGCCCCGGCGGCCAGAGCGTCAACACCACCAGCTCTGCCGTGCGGGTCACCCACCTGCCCACGGGCATGGTCGTCGAGTGTCAGGACGAGCGAAGCCAGACCCAGAACAAGGCGCGCGCCATGGCCGTCCTTGCCTCCCGCCTCCATGCCGCCCAGGTGGCCGAGCAGCAGGCCAAGGAGGCGAGCGAGCGCAAGAGCCTGATCGGCTCGGGGGACCGCTCCGAAAGAATCCGCACGTACAATTACCCTCAGGGCCGCGTGACCGACCACCGCATCAACCTCACGCTCTATCGCCTTGAGGCTATCATGAACGGTGATCTCGAGGAGATCATCACGGCTCTGACCACACAGCACCAGGCGGAGCAGCTCGCCGCGCTGGCCTAACAAAGTACGTATCGCGTCATGAACGAAGTCAAGCTCAACACCATCCGCGCCCTGATCGGCGAAGCGACCCCCAAGATCGGGCGCTTCGAGGCGATGATCCTTCTCGCCCACATTCTGGGCAAGCCCAAGGAATATCTGATCGCCCACGATGACGAAGAGCTTCCCGACACCACGCTCATGACGTTCGACGTCTACGTTTCCATGCGCCTTGACGGCGTGCCCGTCGCCTACCTTACCGGCCGTCAGGAGTTCTTCGGCCGTTACTTCACGGTCGACCACAACGTTCTCATTCCGCGTCCCGACACGGAGGTCCTCATTGAGCAGGCCCTGATCGTCGCCCCCGAAAAGCCCGAGATCCTCGACATGGGCACGGGCAGCGGCTGCATTGCCGTGACGCTCGCCAAGGAGTGCCCCGGGGCGCGCGTGACCGCCACGGACGTCTCCGAAGAGGCTCTCGCCATTGCCCGCGGCAACGCCGAGGCGCTGGGCGCCGAAGTCGAATTCCGCAAAGGCTCCTGGTGGGAGGCCGTCCCCGAAGGCGCACGCTACGATCTCATCGTGAGCAATCCCCCCTACATCCGCAGCGACGACGAGCATCTGCCCGCCCTTCGTCATGAACCTCAGGGAGCCCTGACCGACAGTGGAAACGGCCTCTCCTGCCTCGAGGAAATCGCAGCCCATGCGATGAGCCACCTCCGCCACGGCGCCTGGCTTCTCGTCGAGCACGGCTGGGACCAGGCCCCCGACGTCGCCGCACTCTTCCGCTCCGTCGGTCTAGCAGCGGTCCGAACCGTCCGCGACTACGGCGGAAACGACAGGGTGACGATGGGACGAAAGGCCGACGACTGAGTCAGGTCGACCGCGATTCAAGGCTCCGCACAAACAGGCGGGGCCTTTCTTGTGTCGGCCCTTGGGCAAAAGAAATCCCGCACCGCCTGAGACGGTACGGGATCCGAATTTGGTGCTTATCTGCATATAAGACCGTTGCACCGCAACGGTTTTAAGATAAACAGGCCATTTTGGTACGGTATTTGGTACGGTACGGCGCGCGTCACCCTCCGAAAACGGCACGAAACTAGGGTTTTCCTCTAGGGCCGTATCAAGGTCTTGGAGAGGCGGCATTGCCAAGAGAAGGCAACCACGATAGGCCACCGTCTCCTACAGGCTCCCCTTCATTGTGAGTTGCTTTGCACCCGGCACCCGCATCATGCTCCGGCCCCACCCTCTTTCCGATACATAAAAAAATGCCTCTCAGCTATCAAGCCGAGAGGCACCGATTTTTACCCCTTACACCCTAGGTCTTTGTCATTTTTGCGGTTTATCCGGTTTATCGGTTTAGGAGCCTGTGCCACAGGCGTTTCGGGGACACCCTCTGTTTTTCACCCGGTTTATCGGATTTTCAGGCTGTGCCACAGGCGTTTCCACGCTCCTCCTCATGGCTTTTTTGCGCATTTCATAAACCGCACCCTTTGAAAAATAGGTTTCGGCTAGGAAATCCGCCACCTTCGCCGAGTATGAACCCTCACGAATAAAAATGTATCTTCCGTGGATAGGAATACCGAGAAAGGTATCAGCACTGCCGTTATGCTGGAATTTCCGGCCATTGTTGGAAAGCAAATAGCCCATGGCCATCATTGCCCGTCCGATTTCCGCAGCATTCCGGCCGCACGCCTTTTTCCATCCTTCGCCCGTCATGAGCACCAGCGCGGGAGCCCCGCGCCCCTCCCCACCATCTACCGGCATATCTGAGACCACATCCCCATAAAATGGCGTTGTGTATTTGGCCTCAGTCCTGCCGCCGTCCGGCATGTGATAGGAGAAGTTCTCCGGATAGGAGTCAATGAGCTGGAAGGGTATTTCACAAAGACGCAAGGCCCGATCCTCGCTCGTTTCAAAGTCCGCAAGGAATGACCGGAAGCACGCGACGGCATACCGTGACGCCTCACCCCGATCCCATGGAAGGACGCCGAAGGCTGCAGCCAGCTCCCCGGCTGCAGACACAAGCGCGAAGCGTTTCGCTACTCGCCGGGTTTGAGAGGAAAGGACATCCGCACCGCTGGACTCAATCCATTCTTTCATCATTCGACGCAACTCCTCGGACATGCGCTCGGCCCCGCCGAGAGACTGGACGCGCTCCACCAACCTAGTCAGGAAGGCCGGGCCTGCCGTGCCATAGATGCGGGCCGCATTGTGTGCGAACGACTCCGCCAACGCCTCCGGCGTCATGCCCTGCGGAACAGTCTCAAACACGCCGAAGGCGCCTCCCTCCGGCACCGCCGGAATGTTCGCCATTCTGACATTAGCCCCAGTGGCCACCTCTTTGCCGTATTGAGCCGCAAGCTCATCGGCCGTCAGCTCCCCGGTACTCGCGTAAAGCGTGCGCCACGTCAGCGGCTTTTGAGCCTTCAGGCCGCGTGTTTGTCTGCGCTTTCCTGCGCCGTTTGCAAGCATGTACAACGCCTGCTCCACGCTTCTCTCGGCCTGTTTCAGCTCATCAAGGATCAACGGCAAATCGGTATGGGCGGCTGCCACGGCTTCCAAGCCGTTATCGGTAGACCTCCACGAAGCCAACTCCCCGCAGCCCTCAACGGCCTGCGCCCACACGGAACACAACGCCTTCATTGCCGTTGATTTGCCTTGAGAGGATTTCCCCACGAAGTGAAAGCCGCCACTGCCCTCATCAGTGAAGGCCAGCAACGGGGCCGCAAACGCTATGCAGATAGCGAAGGCAATACGGGAGGAATGCCGGGCATCCATGCCAATGGACGCCTTCCACTCCTCAAGCGTCCCCGCCTGCGAATACATGGGCGCTCCGGTATCGTCGCCCGGCGGCTCCACCTTCACGCCGTCGGAAGGGATACCGACGGCCCCGGCAGGCAGAACAAACACGCCTCCACGCTCGAACCATCCATACGAATCTGCCGCAGTGAATTGATGCTGCACCGGCGCATTCAACAGGAAGTCGACCAACTGGGCATTGCCGCCCTGCTGCGTGACGCTGTAGAGAGGCAACCCGTCATCTAGAAGGCGCTTGCAGACCGCCCCGGGATTGCCGCCAATGTCCGATAGGTCAAGCATGAGCCTATGCGTGACGCCGCGCCTATCCTTGAATCGTACTAGACGCTTGAAGCCCTTCCCGTCACGATTGCACCCTTCGGACACGACTTCAATCCACCCGCAGACCGGGGCCGGAGCCCTGTCGCCAACAGCCGCCCGAAGGCCGCCGGAGCCGGCGAAAAACGTAGTGCCCTTCGGAGACTTAAAAAACCGTTCGCTAGTCACGGGATCAATGCTCCAGCCGGGTACAATGTCATCAACAGGGTTTGGAAATTTTTCCGCATCGCAGGCCGCATTCGTTTGAGTGTCGGCCTGATTTTTTTCGTTCGGCTTCACGGCAAATATCCCGTAGCTACGTAGTAATCATTCCAATCGGTCGGGGCCTTATCCGTCCCCGTCCTTTCCTTGAATGCCTCAAGCAATTCGCCGGCGAAGGCCGGAAGCTCAAGCCTGCCGCCGCACGCCTCGGCCGCCTTCCGGGCATCCTTCTCACCATTGCCCACATCAGAGAAAACGACGAATTGTCGTCCGGGCCAATGCCGGGCAAACCATCCTGCAACGCGCGGCATGTTCCCGCAGCTCATAGCAGCTACGCATGGAATGCCCCTCACAAGGTCAATGCTTAACGCCGTGGCCACGCCCTCAGCAATGCCGATAGTCATGGACTCCCCAATGAGGCGGGTAGACCACCACGCCCCGGCCGTCGGAGCCTTCGGAAGAAAGGACTTGTGCCCGGCTGCGTCTATAAATTCAAGCGTGCCTAATTGGCCTTCATTCCACATAGGCACCACCAGCACGTGGCCCGTCATCGGGTGCCATTCAGGGGAGCGGTATCCAATGCGCTGGAAGCCGAAGGCAGTGCGATACCCCCTATCGGCTAGACCGGCATTAGCTACAGCTACATCAGCCTCATACATGGGCCCGACGGGCCTCACACGCTTTCGCGTCAGGTAGGGATGATCGTCAACACGGGCACAAGCCTTAAGGATCAATTCCGCCGTGTAATGGCCTTCAATGGCCCGCGCCTTCTCGGCCTCAGCTTCAGCCGCCTCGGCAATCTCTCGTTGGTACTGGAGCCGACGACGCTCAACAGCCGAAAGGCGCTGCCCGGCGTCTTCACGCCATACGGCCATCATGGATGTTTTGAAATTGAACACCCGACCGCCGCGTCCGTCACTGTGAAAACTCACACGACCGGCGTCATTGCGACCGCCTCCCTGCACGCTAGCGGGGATGTAATGGCTACCGCTTCTCGCGTTCGGAAGGCGGGAGGCGTCGACCTCCACGGCCTGCGCCGCCTCAGCCAATGACGGGAAGAAAAATCCCGGCCCGCCTACCCGTTCAAACTGTCCGGAATGGTTAATCATGGTTCCCCTCCTTTTGGCGTTCGGATTCTTCCCTGCGGCTCAAGCGTTCGATCGTCTTGATCTCGACTGCCTCATCAATGGCCGCCATGATCGTGGCAATGAGTTCCCGAGCGTCATTTACGCCATGAGGATCAAACACAGCCAGCCGAATGAGTTCACGGTCGGCCATGTTCAGCGCGTAGGACTTTTCGCGCAAGACACTTTCCTCATACCGTTGGTACTCAGTCACCAGCGCACAACGTGCGTTTTCAGTGGATACACTTCGGTCTTTGATAGGACTCATATCAGCCCTCCTTAGACGTATTCACAGGGGTTTTGCCTTCGCTCTTGCGCGGGTGCCGAAGCATGTACCGGGCGTTCTCAGCTTCATTCAGTGACGAATGCACGCATGCGGTCAAATCCGAAAGCGAATACACCGCATCGGCAATCTCTGCCTCAGTGGCATACAAAACGCCTTCCGGATTCTGCGCACGAAGATAGAGATAATCCGCCACGACATTGAGCATCGAGCCGATCGACTGGAGGGCGGTAAACGCATCACCCTCGGCGAGGGCCACACGCTTGGGATCACGAGAAGCCATTGCGCTCATCACGGCATAGAATGCGCCACGATCCACGCCCCCGGCGATCTCATCATGTTGATTGAGTTCAGCCATGACGCGCCTCCTTCAGGTTTTGACCGACGGGAAGGCTTTCGACCTCACGACAGAATGCGATCAGTTCGGCCAGACAGTCGGACACACGAGCACGCAACTCGGAACGGGCCGCAACGGACGGCAGGGAGGCAACCGCACGGTAGGCGACCTGAGCGCGCTGGAAAATGCCCTCGGCGCTGTCGGCCACATCGGTGAAGGTGTTGACCTGCGGACGCTCCTCGACGCGCTTGTGGCACGACTGGACGGGCAGGAAGGTAGGTTCAGGTATGGAGGGGAATGCCGTGGATACATTACGGCTTAGGGTGCGCATCATTGCGAGGATTCCTAGAGACAGTTTGTAGGAAATCCCCCACCGACCGCCAAGAGGGTGGGAGACGCCGTGCGGGTTGGCGGATCGTTCTCTAGGAAACGACAAGCCCGAAGGCTTCCCGCACGGCATCAACCCGCAATAAGGTACGGGCGCAATGAGGCCATGGGCACGATTAACGCCAAAAGAAAAGCCACGTGCATAGCGTGACGTGGCGATTAATCGCCTAGAGAAACGCAAGCCGCCAAGCCTGCAGCCGCTCTTGCGAACGGATGCGCACAGCATAGCACGCCAACGGACGATTGCACAAGGCGCCGATGCCCGGCTATTCTTCACGTTCAGGCCGTCAACCAGAGCACCGGCGTTTCCTCTGCTACCACCCTTCGGAATAACGATGCTTTCCACGGCCTGCCCCTTTTCTAGTCTCAGCATTGCCCGCCCTCCACAACGCGCCTCACGACGCCGAAGAAACGAGGCAGGCGGCCACGATGTTCACGCCAATACATGAACGCGGCCAGCGCCACGGAGTCCACGCGATAGGTCAGGCAGCGCCCGCCGAAGCCGCCTCGGGTAGTCTCCTCGACCAGCTCGGCATGATCCTCAGCATCAGGCATGACCTCAAGGAAGCGAGAGAAGGATTTGCGCAGCACCGACGGCGGCAGCTTATGAGCGTGCGCCACATCGGAGAGGGAGACCGGGTATTTGCATTCACTCATGCCATGCCCTCCATCAGAGCACGCGGACGGGAATCCATCCACGCGGCCAGCTCATCGGAGCGCCATGCCGTGCAAGTCGCACCCAGCTTTACGGGCTTAGGAAAGTCCGGATCATTGCGGGAGTATTCGTAGACCGTCGTTTTGGAAAGGCCGGTGATTTCGCAGACCATGCGAAGCCGGAGGTAAAAGAAGGGGAATCCCGCCTTCTCCGAATGCTGCGCCGGTCGACCTTGGTCAAGGCCGTTAACCTCGTTTTCAGTAGGCTTTTTCTTTGCCATCGTTTTGACTCCTTAGAGCGTTTCGAACCGCGCACCCCTGCGCCGTCCACGAAGTCAACTCTATGGAGTAGCTACCGAAAAAAATAGACCGTACCCCGGTTCACCCGGTCATGCCCCGCCGGCTACGGGGTGGTTACAAAACGGGGGCATACCCCGAACAAAGAGGGGTACACCCCTTCAAAAATGGGCATACCCCCGGCGTTTTTTAGACTAGGCAGAGCCGAATTTACTTCCGGTCTTATCCCAGTTAACCATTACCGCTATCCGCTTCCGTTCGGACTCTCCTAATTCTTCTCCCTGACTCCAGTCGTTCAGCCTAGCTATTACATCATCCTTAACGGTACCGGCCGTATCTTTTCCCTTTATCTCATAAGACAACCAGACAGCAACAGCCGCCGCAAGATCAGGTCTATATCTCGGATTGTCTTTGTTGAAAATCTCGGTCAATTTCAGGTTGGCAGTTTGCGCCACCTCCTCGGGTTCCAAAACAACCCCGAGTTTTTTCATGACTTCGTTGGCCTCTTCATCGCTCATATTAAATTTATCGTTTTCTATAACGTCTGCCAGCGTTTCAAAAACGGTTTTAGGTGAAACAGTCCCGTTAATCGCCGCCAACTCCTTGGCAACCGGAACAAGGCGCTCACACCGTTTAACCCCGGCATCGCGTCGCGCCTCAACCTGATACGGCAGGCATCCGCGCAACCACGTAACTAACGTAGTGAAAAACAGCACGGCAGCCATAAACGCCGCAAAAAAACACAGAGTAGCCATCAATAACGATATTGGCTTTCCCGTGGCAATCTCAAATCCTTTCAAGGCAACACCGCCCAAAGAAAGCACAACAACGGCAGCTATTTCCGCAATCGCCACAATGTACAAGTCTGCACGTTTTAGAAACATGATTTATTCGCCCCTTCGCCCGCTTTCAATGTGTTGAAAGAGTGACGCCGCCGCCAAGCGGGACGATTGTTTAGCGGCCTGCCGGATAGCTACTCCCGGCAGAGCGTCACTCATTCCTACAGCATAGCAAAGACATTCCGAGGGCGTTCTATACGGATCAATTTGCCCTTCTCTCGCGCATGCGCGCGTGCGCGCGCGGACTGCCGCAAAAAGTCGGGCGACCGCTTTCAAGGCTTCATCGACCGGAATCTTTCCGTCAGTGGTTTTGGGGATGATGTTGCGCTGGCACTGCGAGACCACCCAAGAATGCGAGCGACCAATCATCCTCGCAAACTCTCGAATTCCCGCTGTTTTCAGCGACATACGCTCCTCCAGTAAACACAAACAAAAGCCGAGCGATAAGCCCCTTTTTAGTGGTCAGACCACATTTTCAAAACCAATAACTAGACGACCTTCGGGACTCGCTAGCCCCGCTCCTTGGGGATTTGGCTTCCCAGTACCTTGGGCCGTTGCAAACCCCGCCGAGAGGCCGCAGGCAGCGCACTCAGGAAACGAAACGGCCTCGGAAAAAACTCAGCAACCAGCCGATGCCCGGGCCTTTCGCCTCACGCCACAGTCAACGGCACCGAAGTACCTACCAGCCGAAAGCGTTAGAAATAACGCCTCTAGCGAAGCGGAAGGCATCAAGGGCTCAACATTTTTCTACATCCTGCGCACCAGCACGATGCCGGACTTCTCAACTAGCCGTCGGGGCATTCGCCTCATCCTCAGCATGGAAGGCCATAGCAACGCTCGGAGTTCGCTCGGGGCTCATCCTCCACCGGCGCGGTCTAATGGCCTGCGAAACGCCCTCGGGCCTTATCATTTTTTATCTTTCCCCGGGCCTCACAATCAGCCTCAACCCCTTGGGCCTCAAGCCGTGAGGGAGGTTTTCGGAACGTCTCGCGCGCGCGCGTGCGCGCGCGGACTGAGTGCAAAACTCTATCGTCTACGCCGCTTTCCCGCCGACCTGAGCACGGTCTCGAAGCGTAGGAGTATGACGCCATGAGACAGCCGACACCGACCACGGGTTCGAACCCTTTTTTATGCGGTCTCATTTTCTTCATTTTCTCCGAAGCTCTCTCGCCAATGGATTGGCCTTCTGTGCGCTCTCCTGTGCGTTCTGAGCGCGTCTCACTGCCTCCTCGGCCGTTTGCTCATCCTGCGCATAGCAACGCAACCACGCCGACAGGGAGGGCCCTTTCTCAAGCTCCCGGCGTCGCCCCTTCGCCCAGCGGCTCCCCGCACCTGTCTTTCGCTTTTCCATGCTCCCCCCTTCACGCAATCCGGCCGCATGAGCAAGAAAGACTAGCCGGGAGGCGTGCTCATGGGCAATAGGTTAAGACTTCCTAGGTATAGATATAGATATGTATTGGTTATTCTCTCTCTTATTATTTATTACTTCTCCAACCATCCTAAACCACTCCTAAACCGTACCTAAACCGAACCCGCTCCCCGTCTTTCCCTGTCCCACAGTGTCACCAACCGAAAAGGCCAAAATAAACCGTCTTTTCGCGCACTTCCGGCCTCGGCTCAAACCACCGGCAACAAAAAGCCCCACGCCGAAGCGCAGGGCCATACCGTAGGAGCTAGCCGGGAGCGCGTCCCCGCTCAATTCTCAACCGTTCTCGCATTCGGAGAAACAAAACTTCCCCCACGCATCTAGCACCTTCCTTTTGTGAGGCAAATCCTCTGACCTGTCGTAGGCGCTTTTCAGCCGGGGATCAACGTCATGATGCAAGATCAACGCCACGGCGCGTTCATCCTGTCGCGTACCATGCGCCCACGTCTCGAATGTGGCCCGGCTTATGGCGTGCTGCACAGCAATGACGGGCTTCCCTTTGTCCTTTGTTTGCTTGCGATCAATCCACCCCTCTCGGCCTTCCGCTACCTCTTTGGAGTGAAGCCGTTGGATCAAAACGTTCATCGTCATGTTGCTCAATGGTGCCCCATTGTTGCGATAGGAGCCGAACACATAGGGAGAATCCAAACAAAGAGAAAACTCCCTTTGGTGCTGGATGATTCTTTGCGCCTCGGCACTGAGCGGGATTAGGTGTTGACCGTTCGCCGTCACCTTCATGTCGATTGCGTCAATGCTCCACAACTGCCCGTCCTCCGAGATTTGATCCCAGCGCATAGAACGGACATTATTGGAGCGCGTGCAGGTCAAGATAGCAAACGCGGTACACAAAGCCGACGTGCTCCCCAGCGCCATGAGCGCCTTGATTAGCTGCGGGAGTTGTTCGGGATCAAGCGCCGGAAAATGCTCCTCCTGTTTTCGTTTGTTCTCAGCAGGGAGCAGCGGTGTAAGCCATTGGCTATCCGCCGGATTGATCCCGCGCGGGCGGCATTTCTTCACGGTCATTGCCCAATGAAAAAGGCCGCGAAGGTGCGAACAGACTGTTTCACACGTAGCACGTTTGGAGCACCATATCGGCTCAATTGCCTTCACTACATCCTCAGGTTCACACGAAGCCACCGGCACGCCCAGCAGTAAGGCGGCACTTTGCCTGATGCGCCTTCCTTCCTTATGAGCAACGGCCTCGGCTTTCTCATGGATACCCTTGCCCCATGTGCCGTGTTCTACTTTGTAGGCAAGCCATTCATCTAGCACGTCCCCGACTGTTAACGCCTGAAGGCGCGCAACCTCCTCCGCTTTCTTCTCAGCCTTTACCTTCGCCCTCGCTTCCTTCACAGGATTGACCCCGGCGAGCAAACTAGCTTTAAACTCCGCCGCCTTCGCCCGCGCCGCGTGCAACCCCATCTCCGGATAGGTGCCAACAGTCACCTTTGTTTCCTTGCCTTTGCACTCAGTGCGAAGAATCCACGCGCACCCGGAGCCCGCTGCACTCGCCCACACTCTCAGAGCGAGGCCCGGGACGCCGCCGACAGCGTGCACGCCGGGTATCTTTGAAAGTCTCTCCACCTCTTTGACGCCAAGCGCCTTTACGACTCGTGCCATTGCTCAACCTCTTGAAGAATCCGTACCAAGTTTCGGGAGTAGTCGCGTTTGGTACGGTGCTTTGTCCGGCAAACGTGTTTGGTACGATGTTTGGTACTGTAATGCATCGGTCTTTACAGGTCAAGCGCGAACGCGGGCGAACGAGTAAACAGCGAGAAAAGCTCGAAAACCCTTGTGGCAAAAGAAAAACCCGCACCGTGGCGAACGGTACGGGTCTAGTGTTTGGTGCCCCTTATCTGACTCGAACAGATGACCTACCGCTTACAAGGCGGTTGCTCTACCAACTGAGCTAAAGAGGCTTGAAAAGCATTTGATTATAGCATTTCCTGCTTTCCGAGCATCACTTTACGCGCATCGGGCGGCGAACGCCGGGGGCGGGCTGTGCAGGCGCCTCCTCGGGCTCCTCGACGGGCGTCTCCGTCACTTCGAAATGAAGGGCGAACTGCTGGCACTCGAGAGGCGTCACGGCGATGATGCGGTTGAGCGGCACAAGCACGTCGAAGATCTCGTTGTTCTCACCGAAGCGGGCCTGAAAGGTGAGCTCGGTGTCCGAAATGGCAAGCCTGTTCACGGCCTCGTCCGTGAGGTCGAAGATGATGCGGCCGTCGCGCACGTATTCCTGCGGTACGCGGCAGGCATGATCCACCGCCACCATGACGTAGGGCGTCGTACCCGTATCGCGGCAGTAGTCGAGAACCGCATTGATCTGATACGGCTTCATCGGCCTCGGTTCCGTCGTCTGAGTGGTCATTTGAAGGATGCCTCCAAAAAGAAGTGCGAGATCAAAGCAAAACGGCCGGCGGCACTAGGGGCCGGCGGCCGTTCCCC
>ERZ780149.4013-NODE-4013-length-11754-cov-8.397128_pt1 | contig 11754 bp, 8 predicted proteins | sample MGYA00511367_ERZ780149 | MGnify/ENA primary metagenome ERZ780149 (study PRJEB29588, sample SAMEA2153852) | human gut metagenome | biome: human gut; feature: human-associated habitat; material: faeces | place: Denmark | collected 2008/2010 ...
GGATGAGCATGACCGGCAACGAGAACCCCTTCTACGAGCACTTTGACGAGATCTGCGAGATCTGCGCCGAGCACGATGTGACCATCTCGCTGGGCGATGCCTGCCGTCCCGGCTGTCTGGCTGACGCCACCGACGTGTGCCAGATCGAGGAGTTGGTGCGTCTGGGCGAGCTGACCAAGCGCGCATGGGCACACAACGTGCAGGTGATGGTGGAAGGCCCCGGCCATGTGCCCCTGAATCAGGTGGCGGCCAACATGGAAGTGCAGAAGAGCATCTGCATGGGCGCACCCTTCTATGTGCTGGGACCCCTGGTCACCGATATCGCCCCCGGCTACGACCACATCACTGCTGCCATCGGCGGTGCCGTTGCCGCCATGAGCGGTGCAGCCTTCCTGTGCTATGTCACCCCCGCCGAGCATCTGGCTCTGCCCAACGTGGACGATGTGAAGCAGGGCATCGTGGCCTCCAAGATCGCCGCCCATGCGGCCGATATCGCCAAGGGCATCCCCCATGCCCGGGATATCGACGACAAGATGGGCGATGCCCGCCGCGTGCTGGACTGGGATGCCCAGTTCGCCTGCGCTCTCGACCCCGAGACCGCCAAGGCCATCCGGGATGCCCGCCTGCCTGAGGATGACCACAGCGACACCTGCTCCATGTGCGGCAAGTTCTGCGCCGTCCGCAGCATGAACAAGGCACTGGCCGGGGAATACATCGACATCCTGTAACACCGCGTTTTCTTCCTTCTCAGCCGTCCGGTTTTGCTCGCCGGGCGGCTTTTTTGCTTGTCTCTGGGCGGGGAACAGGTTTCCTGCTTTACAGAAAAGGGAAAGCATTGTAAAATAGATGGGTAAGTAATAAAATATCCGGCGGGAAGCCCCTGCCTGAGAACGAGGAATAAAAATCATGGCAAGATCGAATATCCGGGTGCTGGCTCTGGACTTGGACGGCACCCTGACCAATGACGAAAAGATCGTTACCCCCCGCACCCGCGCGGCGCTGGATGCCGCCGCCGCACAGGGCGTGACCATCGTGCTGGCCTCCGGCCGCCCCACAGCGGGCATTCTGCCGCTGGCAAAGGAGCTGGGGCTGGACAAAAAGGGCGGCTGTGTGCTGGCCTACAACGGCGGCAAGATCGTGGACTGCGTGACCGGCGAGGCTTTGTATCAGGTGCAGCTGGGAGCGGAGTTCGTTCCGGAGCTCTGCGAATTTGCAGCCCGGCAGGATGTGGCCATCCTGACCTATAACAGCGAGGGCATTGTGTGTGAGCGGGATCAGGACGTGTGGGCAAACAAGGAGTGCTTTACCACAAAGCTGCCGATGCTCCATGTGGATGATCTGGCCTCCTATGTGGACTATCCGATCTGCAAAATGCTCATCACCCTCGACCCTGCCCGGCGGGATGCTGTCTGTGCCGCCGGAAAGGAGCAGTTTGCGGGCCGTATCGACCTGTACCCCTCCAGCCCCTTCTTCATCGAGGCCGTGCCGCTGGGCGTGGCAAAGGACAGGAGCCTTGCCGCTCTGCTGGAGCGGATGGGCCTGACCCGGGAGAACCTGATGGCCTGCGGCGACGGCCTGAACGACCGCTCCATGATCTCCTATGCCGGGGTGGGCGTTGCCATGCAGAATGCCGAGGATGCCGTCAAGGCTGTGGCCGATTACGTCACCGTCGCCGACAACAACCACGACGGCGTGGCCGAGGCCATCGAAAAATTTATCCTGAACTGAGAGGAACACAAACAACAATGCCACGCAATCTGGTTTTATTTGATCTGGAATGGAACATCGGCTATAAGCCGTACATCTTTAATTATCATGGCGTGCAGCAGACCTTCCGGGGCGAGATCATCGAGATCGGCGCGGTGAAGATCGACGAGGATGCCAACGTGCTGGATACCTTCTCCATCCACCTGCGGCCCCGCATTTTCCGCACCCTGCAGCACCACATTGCCAAGGTGACGGGCCTGACCCAGGCCGACCTGGACCGGGGCGAGCCCATCGTGCAGGGGCTGCGCCGCTTTATGCAGTGGTGCGGCCCGGATGCCGAGTTTGCCGAGTGGGGCATGGATGACGTGCCGGTGCTCAAGCAGAACCTTTTCCTCTGCAATCTGGACGAGAGCCGCCCCACCCAGTGGTATGATCTGCAGCAGATCTTCCTGCGGGAGCACCCCCGCAAGGAGGGCGAGGGCATGACGCTGGAAAGCGTTGTGACCCGGATGGGCATCCCGATGGAGCGCCCGTTCCACGATGCCCTGTCCGATACCCTTTACACCGCCGATGTCTGCCGCAAGCTTGACCTGCGGGCGGGTCTGGCGGCCTACCCCACCGAGGAGGAATCCCTGCGGGCAAGCCTCTGCCCCGCCCCCGGCGATTACCGGGACTTCCGGGTGTTCCGCGGCTATGTGGAGCAGTCCACCTGGCGCAGCGACACAAAGATCATCACTGCCAGCTGCCCGGTGTGCGGCGGGGATCTGCAGCCGGACGATATCTGGCTGAAAAAGGGCAACAGCGGCTGGTATACCCTGTCGGTCTGCCCTGCCTGCGCCGGTACCGGCAATGAGGCTGGAAAGGGCGTATTCCAGCGCTATAAGCTGGCCCGGCGGGACGGCCTGCACTGGAGCTTTGCCCGCTGCGTCCAGATCCCGGACGAAGCCGGGCTTGCCCGCTGGGAACGGATGCGCGCCCAGCAGATCGAGCGGATGCAGGCCCGGGCCGAAAAGGCCGCCGCTGAAGCTGCCGGAAAAGCATAAAGATCCCCACCCTGTGCAGGAAAGGCCCCCGCAGTCTCGTAGTATAGGTGATATGACAAAAAAAGCTCGTATTTTGTTCACGGGCGTGTCATAGAAACCGGATATACTAAAGAAAAATGAGAGGGAAGGAACACGCGGGATGGAAATGACGATGATAGGCTGGCTCCACCAGCTGGGAACGCTGGAATTCTGGGGGGCCCTGCTGGAAGGCTTTGGCGACCTTGGCCCCATTGCGCCCGTGATCCTTGCGATGGTGGAATCCTTTTTTCCGCCGCTGCCGCTCATTGCCATTGTGGCGCTGAATGTTGCGGCCCACGGCGGGCTTCTGGGCTTTGTGTACAGCTGGGCCGGGGTGATGCTGGGCGGCACTGTGATGTTCCTGCTCTGGCGGCGTGTCGTCAAGCGTTTTTTCTGGAAATTTGCCCGCCGCTCGGCAAAGCTGCAAAAGGCGGAGCAATGGGTCAGCCGGTTCGACACCGCGTCCCTGTTCATGCTGTCGCTCCTGCCCTTTACGCCCTCGTCCTTTATGCACTTTGCCTTTGGCATCTCTGATTTTGACGAGAAGCGCTACCTTGTCACCATGCTGCTGGGCAAGGGCGTGATGGTGGCCATGATGGCCCTTTTCGGGCAGTCGCTGGTGTCTGCCATGAAGAATCCGTTCTACCTCGTGCTTGCCATTGCCATCTGGGCGGGAATGTACTTTGCCAGCAAGCACTTCTGTAAAAAGCATGAGATCGATTGAATCGGCGCAGAGCTGCCGCTGAAATGCCAGCGCCTGCGTTTTGCTTGACTTCTCCCCCCGGCCCGGCTATAATACAGATGTATCAGGAAAAATGCGTTTACCCGGGCAGAGTAGTGCAAAGGTGAGCTGGACAGAGAGAACGGGCCGTTGGCTGGGAGCCTGTTTGCAGCAGCGTGTGTGAAGTGCGCCCGGACAGCACGCCGCGGGAAACCTGCTGGGGAGTATCGCGGCGCGGCAGCCGCCGTTATCGGCTTTGAGCGACAAACAGAAGTGGAACCGCGATTTTGAAAACCGCCTTCGATGTGATATGGGAGATTGTATCACATCGGGGGCTTTTTTACTTCTCTGTTTTCGTAAGTCAGCGAAGCGAGACTGAGAGGTTCTGCTGCGGCTTTTGTTTGCCCTACAAGAAGGAGAGTTCTTATGCAGATTTTCAACACCCTGACCCGCCAGAAGGAAGAGTTTGTGCCGCAGGTGCCCGGCGAATACCGCATCTATGTCTGCGGCCCCACCGTTTACAACTATATCCACATCGGCAACGCACGCCCGCTGATCGTGTTCGATACCCTGCGCCGCTATCTGGAATACCGCGGCAACAAGGTCATCTATGTCTCCAACATCACCGATATCGATGACAAGCTCATCAAGAAGGGCCAGGAGGAGGGCACCTCCATGAAGGAAGTAGCCCAGCGCTTTGAGGCCGAGTACCTCAAGGATGCCGCCGGTCTGAACTGCAAAAAGCCCACCGTCCAGCCCCGTGCAACGGAGCACATCCAGCAGATCCTGGACATCGTCAAGGACCTGATCGATTCCGGCCACGCCTACGTTGCCAAGAACGGAGATGTCTACTTCCGCGTCAAGAGTGACCCGGAGTACGGCAAGCTGAGCCACCTCAAGCTGGACGATCTGGAGAGCGGCAACCGTGAGCTGCGCAGCCAGATGGAGGATGACCTGAAGGAAGACCCCGCTGACTTCGCCGTCTGGAAGGCTGCCAAGCCCGGCGAGCCCGCCTGGGAAAGCCCCTATGGCATGGGCCGCCCCGGCTGGCATATCGAGTGCAGCGCCATGAGCCGCACCCATCTGGGCAAGACCATCGACCTGCACTGCGGCGGTCAGGATCTGATCTTCCCCCACCACGAGAACGAGATCGCCCAGAGCGAGTGCGCCAACGGCTGCGAGTTTGCCCACTACTGGATGCACAACGGCTTCATCAACGTGGATAACCAGAAGATGTCCAAGAGCCTGCACAACTTCTTCACCGTCCGCGATGTGGCAGACCTCTACGGCTACGAGCCCATCCGCTACTTTATGCTGACCGCAGGCTACCGGATGCCCCTGAACTACACCGTGGACCTCATCGAGAGCTGCAAGAACAGCCTGGAGCGCCTTTACACCTGCCGCGAGAACCTCGATTTTGCCCTGAGCAAGACCGCGTTCGGCACCGATGAGACCCTGACCGCCAAGGCAGACGAGGCCCGCACCAAGTTCTGCAAGGCCATGGATGATGACCTGAACACCCCCGATGCGCTGGCTGCCGTGTTCGATCTGGTCAAGGAGATCAACACCCTGTCCGCTGCCTCCTCCAAGGCTGCGCTGGAGGCTGCCGCCAAGGCGTTCGATGAGATTACCGGCGTGCTGGGCCTGATGTACAACCGCAAGAAGGACGAGGTGCCCGCCGAGGTGACGGAGCTGGTGGAAAAGCGCGCCGCCGCCAAGAAGGCCAAGGACTGGGCCGCTGCGGATGCCATCCGTGCGCAGCTCACCGAGATGGGCTGGGCTGTCAAAGATACCGCCCAGGGCCCGCAGCTGAGCAAAATTTAACTTGAATCCCGTTATTGACCTGTACGGTACAATGCGGTAAAATGAGGGTGCGGGAACACTGTGCTGTGTGTTCCACGCACCCTTATTTTTGCATGATACAAGAACCTATATAAAAGGAGGTCTTTGGCTGATGAAAATCAAACGGCTGATCTCATTGCTGCTGGCGGCAGTGTTCGCCCTGAGTGCGGCGGCCACACCGGCGCTGGCGGCTTCGGCGGGCAGCGAACTGCCTGACCTGACCACCGCAGGCGTGGATGAGAACAACAGCGTTGTCTCGATCCGCCTGACCGCAGACGGGGATCTGACCTATGGCTCCCCCTTTACCCTGAGCGTCCAGACCACCCCGGCAGATACCCAGTATATCGGCGTGGTGATGGGCACCAGCGGCGAAGCGCAGGGCTATGTGACCCTGATCCTTTCGGGCAAGATCCGCACTCTGCTCAAAATGATCCCCCTGCCGAAAAAGATGTCGGCGAACCCTGAGCAGGAAGAGGAGTTCAACATCTATGCCTACATCAAGCAGCTGATCGACGGCAACGACGTGAGCGTGCTGCTGCGGGTGGCTGATGAAGTGGTCTCTGTGATGGATGTCCTGAAATTCTACATCCCCACGCTGAAGGATGTCTCCACCGGCATGAAGCTGTCGCTGGAGCTCATCCGCAAATATCTGCCCGAGGGCGTGTTCAGCCGCATCTATCTGGACGAGCAGCCTACGGAAGCCGGCAGCTATGTGGGCGGTGCTGTGGCGCTGGAATCCGGTGATGTGAACACCGCCGGTATGGCGTTCTTCCGCATCAAGCCCAAGAGTGCGGGGGTGCGTGTCTACTGGGCACAGGAGCTCCCCGCCAGCATGACTGCGGCAGAGGTCCAGAACTACAACGTCACCGCCGTGGTCGAAAGCGACGGCCAGGTGGTCGAGGGCGGCAAGGTGACCTACACCTATAAAAAGAAGAGCGGTCTCTTCGATTTCCTGGGCACGACCCAGAGCGGGTTCCCCACCGAGCCCGGCGAGTATGTCCAGACGGCCAAGGCCGCCGGAAACTACTCCAGCAGCGAGATCAGCCGCACCATTATAATCCAGTAATCAAACAGCAAAAATCCCTCCCTGCCATGTCGGCAGGGAGGGATTTTTTAATTGTCCTTATATCATTTTTTGCGCTTACATCCGGAACCGCCAGCCCCAGCCGCCGCCACAGCAGCAGTTGCACAGCAGGTTGAGCAGGATCATGCTCCAGCACCAGCGCATCAGGCCGCCGGGCTGGGCGTAGGTGGTCTGGGTGCGGTAGGTGCGGCCCGGGTCCTGCAGATTGCGCAGGTTCATCTGGTACTCGGTGTTGCCGGGCTCCATCTGGGCGGCGCGGCGGGCATCCTGCAGGGCATCGATGCTGTTGCCCAGGCCCTGATTGGCCAGCGAGGAGAGATAGTACCACCGGGCGGTGCGCACGGTGATGCCGTCCAGCACGCGGCGGGCCTCGGGGTAGCGCTGGTTGACGATGAAGTTGCGTGCGGCCTGCATCTCAGGCGTGTCTGCACCGTTGTAGCCGGGGCCGCGCTGTTGCTGATAATTGCCGCCAAAGCCAAACCCGAACCCGAAGGGGTCATAACCGAAGCCGAAGTCTCCGAAATCCCCGTTGGAGTAACCGTTCTGCTGGTACCCCTGCTGATAGCCGCCGTAGGAGGGGCCGCTCTGCTGGCCGTAGCCGCCACCGTAGCCGCCGCCCATCTGGGGGCCGGTCTCGCCCTTGGTGATGGCATCGTATGCCGCCTGCACCTCCTTGAAGTGCTCTTCGGCGGTGGGGTCGTTGGGGTTCAGGTCAGGGTGCCAGCGCTTGCACTTGGCACGGTAAGCCTTTTTGATCTCGTCTTCACTGGCACCGCGCTGGATGCCCAGAACCTCATAGGGGTCTCTCATCGGTCTACTTCCTCACGTCTCTATTACCATCTGTGCGGCCGCTGTGCCGCACAAGCAATCTTTAGTGTACAGGACTGGAACGGAAAAATCAAGGAAAACCGCCGGGATTAGGCGGTTTTGTCCTTCTTTTTTGCATTTTTGCAGTGATATTTGAGCCACACGCCCGAATACAGGATGTTGCGCAGAAGGTCAACGTCCTCCACACAGGGCAGGCGCTCAAAGCTGCGGGCGCAGTTGGCCAGCAGCAGCTCAAAGATCTCCCGCATCTCTTCCTCGTACCCGGGCTCTCTGCTCAGGGTGCGCAGGGGATTGTATGCGCCCTTGCGCTCGTCCCGGGCCAGGTCGTCGTAGGCATCCAGCAGGTAGATGTACTTGCCCAGGTTGAAGCCGATGCTGCGCAGCTCCGGCGACCAGTGGTCCTGCCGGTAATCGAACAGTTCGGCCATCAGTTCCCCAAAGCAGCCGGAAACGGCATCCAGATCCTCGCTGCCCTCGGCTTCGTACCGGGCCAGCCGATCCAGACAGGTGCGGATGGCGCTGCACTGGCGGGGCCAGCGGGCAGCGGCCTGCTGCGTGGGGGCAGCAAGCATCTTTTCAAAGCCCAGGCCCAGCAGGCTGTGGTCATCGTTCCACTTGTCCTGCGCGTTGTAGTAGTGCAAAGCCACGCTCAGGTCCGCGCAGTAATCGGTGGGGCCGCTGGAACGCCACTCCACCTTCCGGATGGGGTGGATGGGGCAGTGGTCACAGCCTGTCACACAGGCGCTTTCGCCCTCGTACAGGCTGCACAGCAGCAGATCCAGAAAAGTCAGGTCATAGCTCAGGGTCAGCCGCCCCCGGGTGCCGTGCAGCGCGCCAATGCGGCGGCAGAGCCCGCAGTAGGCCGCGCGGTACCGCGCCTGTGCCTCCGGGCTGAGTGCGGCCTGATTCGGGATAACATATCCGAACATGGCTCAGCTCTTCTTGATGAACTGGGTGCCGCAGCGGGGGCAGGAGATCTGGATGCGGCCGCGGCCGCGGGGCACGCGCAGCTTCTGGCGACACTGGGGGCAGCGGTAGTAGTGATAGACCTTGCGGTTGGCCCACTGCTCCTTCCAGCCCTTGAACTTGTTGTCCACCCGGTCCTTCAGGGTGTAGAACTTGTAGTTCTCCTCGGTGCGCTTGGAGATGTTCCGGCTGAAGGTGCGGTAGTAGCAGAAGATCAGCAGGGCCGCGCCCAGATAGGTGAACAGGCTGACCCGGCTGATGATGGCAATGAGGAGCAGCACCAGCGAGGCAATGCTCAGGAATTGGTTCAGGCCATCGGTGCCATAGCGGCCGATCATAAACTGACGAAGTTTCTCTCTCATAGATTTCCGGTCCTTTGTCCTCAAGAATAACCCTCTCAGCCACGCGGACGCATGGACGGAGAGGGCGTTTGATTGTTCACAACAATAGAATATCAGCCAACCATGATAAAACTTTGAACAGATTGCAAATCTACCATGAAAGGACGAAATTTAATTGGCATTCTCTGCACCGGAGCGCTTGCGCACAGTCAGGGCGGCCTCCACATCCAGCGCGCCCTCCATCCGGCAGTGCAGCACGGCACGGCCTGCTTCACCGGTGGTGGCAAGGTAGGTGCCCGCCATGCCGCCCCGCAGGGGGACGATGGCCGGGCCCAGGATCTTTACCGGGCCTTCCACGCTGAGCTGAACGGCCTCGCCGCAGTAGGGCAGCAGGTTGCCGTTCTGGTCGATGGCCCGCAGGCTGACCGCCGCGCAGTCCCAGGTGGGGCCGTCGGTCAGGATGGGGTTGTGCACCACGCATTCCAGCCGGACCGACTGCACCGGCTCCTTGACCACGGTGCGGACGGTGCGCCCGTGCCAGACCGCCTCAAACCGGTAAACACTGGACGGCCCGCCCAGCACGCCGATGTATTTGTAGTACATCCGGAGCAGGTCGTTTGCGCTCAGCCGCAGGGAGAGCATCCGCGCCCGGGAGAGAGGTGAAAGGTTCAGCGCATCCCGGCGCATCTCGTTGAGGATGGCCGCCACCTGCGGGGCCGTGCTCTGGTCAAGGCCCTCATACTTTTCCAGCAGGGAGCCGACGAAATCCTGGATCTCGATGGGCGGGTGGGGCAGGGCGGCAAAGCGGCCCCGGCGGTCGGGAGTGAACTCGGCAATGAAATCGTTGCCCCGGTAGAGGCGGACGCTCTCGGCGTTGGTAAACACCCAGCAGGCCCCGGCAAAGCCGCCGGGGTGGTCGCCCAGCGCCATGCTGGAAGAGACCTCGAACACCACGTCCGAAGGGGAGCGGGGCGTTTTCTGGCTTGCGTAGACGGCGGCAGAGAGCTTCGGGTTGCGGAACAGGTCCGTCACGCCGTGGTAGCAGATGCGGTCGCCGCTGCCGAACTCGCGGTGGGTGTTGTAATCGGCCATGCACCAGCCAAGAGCACCGGCCACGCCCTGCTGGGCAATGGCATCGTTGAGGACGGCGGCGTGGTGCAGAGCCTGTGCCAGCCGGTGCGGCTCGTCATCAAAGGCTTTGGCCGGGAACTGCTGGCCCCCGAACTCGCTGATGAGGTAACCCTTGCGCAGGTCAGGCGTAACGGCAGACCGGGGCTCGCAGCCCGGGCCGCGGCCGGAGTAGGAGTAATCGTTGTAGGCGTAAACGTCCTCGAGCAGCTGGCTCTTGCGGGCGATCCGCACGCCGCCGGTGGGGCGGGTGGGGTCCAGCCGATGGACGGCCTCGTTGGTGCGCTTGTAAAAGGCCTCGTTGTCGGAACTGCCGTTCACCCGCACGCCCCACAGGAACACGCTGGGGTGGTTGCGGCACTGGCAGACCATCTCGCGGCAGTTCTGCAATGCCTGGGCCTGCCAGGCTTCATCCCCGATGTGCTGCCAGCCGGGCATCTCCACGAACACCAGCAGGCCCAGCTCATCGCAGGCATCCAGAAAAGCCGGGCTCTGGGGGTAGTGGCTGGTGCGCACTGCATTGCAGCCCAACTGCTTTTTCAACAATTGGGCATCCAGCTGTTGAATGCTGTCCGGCATGGCATAGCCCTGATAGGCGTAGCTCTGATGTCGGTTCAGCCCCCGCAGCTCCACCCGCTGGCCGTTCAGATAAAAGCCCCCGGCCACGAACTGGATGGTGCGGAAGCCGAACCGGGTGCTCTTTTCGTCCAGCACCCGGTCGGGCAGGCCGCTGGTGCCGGGCCGGATGAGCCGGACGGTCAGGGTATAGAGGAAGGGGTGCTCCACGCTCCAGGGGTGCACGCCGTTCAGGGTGCCCACAATGGGCAGGCTGAGCTCACCGCTGTACAGGGCTCTGCTCCCGGCGGGGCTGCGGATCTCGGCCTGCAGGGTGCAGCCGATGGTCTCGCCCACTGTGGAGGAATAGATGCGGAAATCGCCCTCGGCCTGCGCCTCGATGAAGATGTCGCGCAGGTAGGCGGGCTCCTTCACGTCCAGACTGACGGCCCGGTAGATGCCGCCGTAGGTCAGAAAATCGATCTGCCCGCCGAAGGGAGGAATGTTCAGGTCCTCCCGGCTGTCGCACCGGACAGCCACCACATTTTTTTGGCCCAGCAGCAGCGATTCGGTCAGGTCCACAGTAAAGGCGGTGTAGCCGCACCCGTGGTGGAACACCCGCCGCCCGTTGCAGAACACGGTGGCATCGTGGGCCACGGCTCCAAAGGTCAGCAGTACCGTGCGGCCCTGCCACTCTTTGGGCGCAAAAAACTCCCGCCGGTAGCCGGACACCCGCTGGTATTCGTTCTCGTTGCAATAGTTGTAAGGCAGCGTTTTGACCGTGTGGGGCAAGCGCACCGGCTCCAGCTCCACCCCGGTGCATTCGGGGCGGACGATGGCGGGATCAAAGGTGGGGGCAAACAGCCAGCCGTCGTTCCAATCGTAGTGTTCCATAGCTTGTCTCCATCGCTCTGCACAAAATAATTCTTACCCTTATGCTACCACAAAGTTGTGAACGAAAAAAGCACTCCGTCCCTTATTTTTTCCGTTTTTGCAGAAAAAGCTGCTAAAATCAAAAAAGCCCCCGCCGGGCAGGCGGGGGTGACATGAAACTCAGCGGATGAAATTGGTCATGGGGCGGCGGGGATTCTCAGGGTGGGTGATGCCGTTTTCCCTGCCCAGCTCAATGCACTTGAGCAGCCAGGCCATGTTGCGGCCCAGCTCCCGCATCACGGCGCAGCCCTCTTCATCCTCCAGCACCTGCTCGGGCTTGGAGCCGTGGACCATGGGCCAGTAGGAACCGCTGACCAGCGGCATGTGGAAGAACTCAGGGTACTTCACCAGCTGGTCCAGCGTGGTGGTGGTGCCGGCGCGGCGGGCCGAAGCGCAGATGGCGGCAGGCTTGTAGGCCAGATACTTGCCGCCCGCGTAGGCCAGACGATCCATGAAGCTGGTCATGTTGCCGGAGGCGGACGCATAGTGGACCGGTGTGCCGAACACAAAGGCATCGGCGGTCTTGGCCTTTTCGATGGCCTCGTTGACCACGCCGCCGAACACGCAGCCCTTACCGGCGGCACAGCC
>ERZ780149.4014-NODE-4014-length-11753-cov-4.447940_pt1 | contig 11753 bp, 10 predicted proteins | sample MGYA00511367_ERZ780149 | MGnify/ENA primary metagenome ERZ780149 (study PRJEB29588, sample SAMEA2153852) | human gut metagenome | biome: human gut; feature: human-associated habitat; material: faeces | place: Denmark | collected 2008/2010 ...
ACCCGCGACCCCATGCGTGACAGGCATGTATTCTAACCAGCTGAACTACCGAACCATAACTTTTATCCTGCAATCTCTCTCGATTGCGATGCAAAGGTATATATTATTTTGAATCTTGCAATAGTTTCACGGCAAAAATTTACGTCGGATAGATTATTTTTCTACTTTTGCCTTTCATATAAATAATAACAATCATGAAGAATACTCCGGTAGATTATCAGACAGCCAGAAAGATTATAGATGGCTACGGACTTCCCGATTTCGGGAAAGCGACGATCCGCGAGGTCGTTGCCATATCCACACAACTTGAACAAGAGACTAAAACAGAATTTATCCATATGGAAATGGGTGTTCCCGGACTGAAAGCAGCCCAAGTCGGTGTCGATGCCGAGATCAAAGCTCTTCAAGATGGCGTCGCCTCTATCTATCCGAATATCAATGGCACATCCGATGTAAAAGCGGAAGCATCTCGTTTTATCAAGGCATTTATCGATATCGATATTGCGCCGGAAGGCTGCGTTCCCGTAACCGGCTCCATGCAGGGGACATATGCATCGTTTCTCGTTTGCGGACAATGTACGCCGGGAAAGGACACGATTCTCTTTATCGATCCGGGGTTCCCTGTCCAGAAGCAGCAGATCACAGTCATGGGCTATAGATACGAATCGTTCGACGTGTACGAATACCGGGGCGAAAAACTCCGGGACATACTGGAACAATATCTCTCCAAAGGCAACATCGCAGCCATGATCTACTCCAATCCCAACAATCCGGCCTGGTTCTGCCTGACGGAAGAAGAGCTGAAGATCATCGGAGACATGGCAAACAAATATGACACGATCGTGATCGAAGACCTGGCCTACTTCGCTATGGACTTCCGGAAACCGTTGGGAAAGCCGTTTGAAGCACCTTTCCAGGCAACAGTTGCCCGTTATACGGATAATTACATTTTGCAGATTTCGGGATCAAAAGCATTCAGCTATGCCGGCCAGCGTATTGGGGTCACGGCAATCTCCGACAAACTATATCACCGAGCCTATCCCGGACTGACACAGCGCTACGGAGGAGGAACGTTCGGAACTGTATACATTCACCGCGTATTATATGCCCTGTCGTCCGGCACGAGCCATTCGGCGCAGTTCGCATTGGCAGCCATGTTCAAAGCTGCGGCAGACGGAACGTTCGATTTTATTTCGGAAGTAAAAGAATACGGACGCCGAGCAGAAAGATTAAAAAAGATCTTTACCGATTATGGTTTCCGGATCGTCTACGACCATGACCTAGACGAACCGATCGCAGACGGATTTTATTTCACGATCGCCTATCCGGGAATGACAGGAGGAGAACTGATGGAAGAACTTATTTATTACGGTGTAAGCGCCATTTCATTAAGCACGACAGGTAGTAACCAAGAAGGCCTACGCGCTTGTACATCTTTTATCAAACCGCATCAATATGCCCTGCTCGAAGAGCGCCTGAAGCTATTCAAAGAGAATCACACCGCATAATTAACACAGGCCGGGCTTTTATTTATGACTCATTAACATGAAAGCTCGGCTTTTCATTTGTTTGTTTAAACCAAAAGCTATATATTGTCGCTGTTTTATTAACCAGCAAGTATCCTCTGTCATGGCAATGTATAACAACATATTCAAGATAACTCATAATGACGTGCTTCCGGCCCAAGGAAGCATCTTGATATCAGAACCTTTTTTACAAGACGCCTACTTCCAACGTTCCGTCGTACTATTGGTAGAACATACTCAGGAGGGTTCGATGGGCTTTGTATTAAACAAGAAAACAGAGCTATCAGTCAACACCTTTTTTGCCGATTTACAGGGATTTCCGGAAATGCCGATCTATTTAGGCGGTCCAGTCAGTGCCAACCGCCTGTTCTTCATTCATTCTTTAGGAGATCTAATCATCCCTAACTCCCTTAAGATAAACGACCACCTCTATTTCGACGGCGATTTCAGCGCATTGATACATTATATCCAGAACGGACACTCTGTCGACGGGAAAGTGAAATTTTTCTTAGGCTACTCCGGGTGGCAGGAAGGACAACTGCACAATGAAATAGATCAAAATTCATGGGTCGTAAGTCATGCATCCAACCGGAATGTGCTACTTGCCGAAGGTGAAGGCTTCTGGAAAAAATCGCTCGAATCGCTCGGAAGCCAATATGAAACGTGGACCAAATACCCGAAAGAACCCTCGCTGAACTAGAGATTTATGATTTACATGTCGATAATAAATTATAAATCACAAATTCCTCTCATTGATTTTCTGCATCGTCAAGACGTCCGAATAACCATTTTTAGTCGTTATCCAGTCTGTCAGTATACCTGTCACGGTAAAGCCGCAACGGGCAAAAAGGGCTTTGCTGGGTTCGTTACCTATCGGGATATGCACAAAGAGTTGATGCAACTTCAAATAAGAAAAAGCATATTCGGCCAATAACTCCAGCGCTTCTGTCGCCAGTCCGTTCTTCTGGTAAAGCGGATCGACCAGTATGCCGACTCCCGCCCTGCGATGATGCGGATCGAAATCATACAAATCCAGCATACCGACCGTTGCGCCCGTGGAACAAAGGTCGATCATCAGGCGCAATTGCTTCAAATCAAATATACCCCGGTGAGATTCTGCTATATATTCTTTCAACAGATAGCGGGAATAAGGCGCCAACGTGTTCCCAATCTCCCACCATTCGGGATTATTTTCCCACGAATAGAGCAATTCCAAATCTTCCGGTTCCGGGGCGCGAAGGCAGACTGTCTTGTTTTGAAGTAAGTTCATTTTTTATTAACAATTAACAATTGACAATTAACAATAAGAAATCGCTCAACGCAATTTTCAATTGTCAATTATCAATTCTCCATTAATAACTATATGATAGTTGATCCTTTTATCGGCCACCATGTCCATCAATAAGAGCATCTGCTCGAAACGGGCATCCGGGTAGCAGAATACCAAATCGGTAAAGCGCTTCATCTGATTGCGACGACAGATAGCATCCATCACACGCTCTTCATTCAGATTCCAAAGATTGACATATTCCAGATCTGGCATCCGTTTCACACAGGCTGCTTTCACCTTTTCAAACTCTTCTTCCCGACAAAGCACCAGTAGGCGACGATGTTTCGCCCGGGGTTTTCGTTTCAACCCCAACATACCGCCGGCAACGGAAAGGGATGCTTTCAACAGAACAGCCAAACGGATGAGCATGCTCATCAGCCAACCGGAATGCGGATAATATTTCCGGTAGAATATCAGCATGGCCCCATAAAAGGCTTTCACATATTTGATATCGCCATGCTTCGTGCTCTCTCCTTTATAATGAAGGATACGTTCAGGAATATAATAATTCACATAGCCTCCCTGCACGATCCGGTAAGACAGATCGATATCTTCGCCATACATAAAGAAAGACTCATCCAACAGTCCCACTTTATCTAACGCCTTACGGCGAAGAAACATGAAAGCGCCCGCCAGAACTTCGACCTTATGCTGCTTCTCCTTATTCAAATACGGCAGGCTGTAACGGGCAAACAGGCGTGAAGAAGGAAACAATTTCGACAATCCGAATATCTTGCAAAAAGACACCCAAGGAGAGGGAAAACTCCGTTTACTCTCCGCCAAGAAAACACCGTGCCCGTCCAACATCTTCACCCCGATTCCTCCCGCCTCCGGGTGTTCGTCCATAAAGAAACAAAGAGAACGCACGCTTTCTTCGCCTATCACAGTATCGGGGTTCAGCAGAAGGACATATTCTCCGCTACTGATCCGGATCGCCTGGTTATTCGCTTTGGCAAACCCCGGATTATCCTTATTCTCGATAAAAGTGACTTCCGGAAAACGCGGGCGAAGATATTCGACCGAACCGTCGGCCGAATGATTATCGACAACCAGTACTTCCGCCTCCATCCCTGCTATGGCAGCACGCACGGAACAGAGACACTGTTCGAGAAAATATTTTACGTTGTAGTTAACAATTATAATTGAGAGTTTCATGGGGATTTATGATTTATCAATGCTGCGTAAATCTTAAATTATAACTCTGTTATAGTTTGATGGAGTCGTTGAAGCTGGTGCGGTTCACGATGGAACGCCCCAACGTTATCTCATCGGCATATTCGATTTCGTCGCCAATAGAGACACCGCGGGCGATGACCGATATCTTCACATCATAGGAAGAAAGCTTGCGGTAGATGAAAAAATTCGTCGTGTCGCCCTCCATCGTCGTACTGAGTGCCAGAACGACTTCCTTCACTTCTCCTCCGGCAACCCGCTGTACCAAGCTGTCGATCTGCAAATCACCTGGACCTATCCCGTCCATCGGCGAAATAATACCGCCCAAGACATGATAAACACCGCGGAACTGCCCCGTGTTTTCGATCGCCATCACTTCCTTGATATTCTCGACCACGCAGACCGTAGAATGATCACGCTGGCAGTCAACACAGATAGCACACACGTCATCGTCGCATATATTATGGCAGACCTTACAATATTTGACATCACGACGAAGTGCCAACAGCGCGGACGCAAACCCTTCCGTGTAACCGACATCACGGCGAAGCATATGGAGCGCCAGCCTGAGTGCTGTTTTCCGCCCCACTCCCGGCAATGACGACAATTCGTTCACTGCATTTTCCAATAAGACTGATGGATATTTTTGATTCATTCGTTTGTTTATCTTCTTCCACCGCAAAGATAAGTAAAATCTCCCTTATATATTGGCTTTTTCTCTATATTGCATAAGTTGTCCGCTTAATGGCAAACGATCGTCCGCCACCAAGCGGACAACTTATAAGATGAAATTCTACCGTCAAATGTTCCTATACCGGCAGCTACTTCCTCATAAACAATGCACTTGTTTCTTACCAAGAAATAATGTAGCTTTGCGATGATATATCCGATAATTCTAACTAAATATAAACACCGTGAAGAAAGAAGATGAAGAAAAGGTGAGCGGGCTACCGGAAAACGCCTACAGAGAACTGAAAGAAGGTGAGGTATATAAACCCATCCTATCACCCGACAAACAGTATCGGGAAGTAACCCCTTGGTCCGTATTCTGGGGACTCGTCATGGCCGTCCTGTTCAGTGCGGCAGCGGCTTTCCTCGGACTGAAAGTTGGACAGGTATTCGAAGCCGCCATCCCGATCGCGATCATAGCAGTCGGATTATCCAGCGGGTTCAAACGTAAAAACGCGCTGGGCGAAAATGTCATTATCCAGTCCATCGGGGCAAACAGCGGCGTGATCGTGGCAGGCGCCATATTTACGCTGCCCGCCCTTTACATCTTGCAGGACAAGTATCCAGAGATCACGATCAATTTCTTCGAAGTATTCATGAGTTCGCTCTTGGGCGGCATCCTCGGTATCCTGCTCCTGATCCCGTTCCGGAAGTATTTCGTATCGACCATGCACGGCAAATATCCATTCCCGGAAGCGACTGCCACCACACAGGTATTGGTGTCCGGCGAGAAGGGAGGCAACCAGGCAAAGCCGCTTATCTATGCGGGTCTGGTCGGAGGTCTGTACGACTTCATCATCGCGACTTTCGGCTGGTGGAGCGAGACAGTCAGCACGCGCATCGTCGGTGTCGGCGAGATGCTGGCTGACAAGGCAAAAGTCGTGTTCAAGGTGAATACCGGTGCAGCAGTGTTGGGTTTGGGCTATATCATCGGATTGAAATATTCGGCCATTATCTGTGCCGGCTCATTCCTGGTATGGTTGGTAATCATCCCGTTGATGTCTGCCATTTTCGGCTCCGAAGTACTGACATTCGGCAATGACGCCATTACGCAGACGGTAGGAAGCATGAGTGCGGAAGAGATTTTCACCACCTACGCCCGCCACATCGGTATCGGAGGCATTGCGACTGCCGGTGTGATCGGGATCATCAATTCATGGGGGATCATCAAAGGAGCCGTAGGGTTGGCAGCCAAAGAGCTGAAAGGAAAAACGGGAATCGTGCAAACGGAAGAGATCCGTACACAGAAAGACCTTTCGATGAAAGTGATCGCTATCGGCATCTTCGCAACGTTGATCGTGACGTACCTGTTTTTTCACTTCGGCGTGCTGGACAACTGGTACTACGCGTTGATCGGGCTGTTGATCGTCGGTATAATCGCTTTCCTTTTCACAACCGTTGCCGCCAATGCGATTGCCATCGTCGGGACCAATCCCGTATCAGGCATGACATTGATGACCTTGATCTTGGCATCTATTATTCTGGTTGCCGTCGGGCTGAAAGGGACAGCCGGCATGGTATCGGCACTGATTATAGGAGGTGTGGTATGTACGGCGCTTTCCATGGCCGGCGGTTTTATCACAGATCTGAAGATCGGATATTGGATCGGCAGCACACCAGCCAAGCAGGAAAGTTGGAAATTCCTCGGAACCCTGGTATCGGCAGCAACTGTAGGCGGTGTAATCCTGATCCTGAATCAGACATACGGTTTCACAAGCGGGCAACTCGCCGCTCCGCAAGCCAATGCAATGGCGGCGGTTATCGAGCCATTGATGAGCGGCTCCTGGGCACTGTATGCCATAGGAGCCGTACTGGCCATCATCCTAAACTTCTGTAAAATTCCGGCATTGGCATTTGCATTAGGCATGTTCATTCCGCTGGAGTTGAACACGCCGTTGCTGATCGGAGGCGCCATCAGCTGGTATGTAGGAAGCCGTAGCAAAGACCAAGCTCTGAACAGTGTACGTCTGGAAAAAGGAACTCTGCTGGCATCCGGTTTCATCGCAGGCGGAGCCTTGATGGGAGTCGTCAGCGCAGCCATGCGTTTCGCCGGCATCAACCTAGTCGATATCAAATGGATGGAAAGTAATTCAGCCGGGGTACTGGCCATCGTGATGTACATCCTGCTAATCGCCTACTTGGCAATTAGTTCGTTAAAAGCAAAGGAAGAAAAATAATAATAATTTCAGATTTATGAATTATGCGTCGATGATAAATCATAAATCTGAAATCATAAATCATAAAAGCATTGGAAGCACCAGTAGTCAACGTCGGCATTATGACGGAAAAGGCCGTTTCGTTTGTATTTCATGGAGAGTATGTACATACGGAAACCGGAAAGTTCCTGACTGGGGAACAACGCGCGTTATTTGTAAACGGCAATATCGTTTACAACGGGAGGTTGTTTAAAGAAATATTCTTTGAACCGGCTTCCCCTTCCTCGTCTTTCGAATTGAAGGCAGTCACCATAGGCCGTAACTTCCATTGGCAACGGCAAGAAGACCAATGTTTCAAAGGGGCTTTCAACCTGGTGACTGGCGAAAATGGAATTGTAGTCATCAACCAAGTGGATGTGGAAGAATATCTGACCAGCGTCATTTCTTCAGAAATGAGCGCGCAGGCTTCGAAGGAACTGTTAAAGGCACATGCCGTCATTTCACGCAGCTGGCTGCTCGCACAGATCGAAAAGAACTTCCGCCTGGGAAGGAAAGAGGAGAAGCAGCAAAACTGTTACCGAGATAACGAGCAACTGATACGCTGGTACGACCGCGAAGACCATAACATTTTCGATGTCTGTGCCGACGACCATTGTCAGCGCTACCAAGGAATTACCCGTGCTTCCAACCCGATCGTCCAAGAGGTGATCCACGAAACAAAGGGAGAAATACTGGTGAATGGCGAAACGATCTGCGATGCCCGCTTTTCCAAATGTTGCGGAGGTGTGACGGAACAGTTCGAACATTGCTGGGAACCGATCCCCCATTCTTACCTGACAGCATTGAGGGACAGTCGGGAAACAACTTTTCCGGACCTCACTCAGGAAGAAGAGGCCCGGAAATGGATTCACTCTGCTCCTAACGCTTTTTGCAATACAGCCGACAAAAAGATCCTCTGCCAAGTGTTGAACAACTACGATCAGGAGACGACAGATTTTTATCGCTGGAAAGTATTCTACAAGCAGGAAGAATTAGCCGAACTGATCCATCGTAAAAGCGGTATTGATTTCGGTCAGATTCTGGATTTGGTTCCCGTCAACCGAGGAACTTCCGGCCGTATTGAAATGCTGAAGATTGTCGGGACACATCGGACCTTTACCATCGGCAAAGAATTGGAGATACGCCGGACCTTGTCCGAAACACATCTGTACAGCTCGGCTTTTGTCGTGGACAAAGAAGATATACAATTCGATATCCCCGGACGTTTCGTCCTGACCGGCGCCGGTTGGGGACATGGCGTAGGGCTATGCCAGATCGGGGCCGCCATGATGGCAGGCGAAGGATATGATTACCGGCAGATTCTCTCCCATTACTTTTCTGGAGCTTCTATTGAAAAACGATATTGAGGGATTTCAGATTTATGATTTATCATCGACACATAAATCAAAAAGGCTGCATATCCGAAGATCGCAGCCTTTTCTTTATTGTGTTTACCTATTTGTCTCCGGTTTTGTAAACCGGTCGCCTTGACTCTCCCGAGCTCCAGCTGATACAAAGGAACAAGAAATTAATAACATACGCAAAACAAAATATACAAAAAGCCCAAATTTTCCTACGAAAACAAAAATTTCACCGATGAATCGAGAAATATTACAGATCGTTTTCATTTTTTATCCGCATCTTTGCCTAAAATTAAGAACAAATCATGAATAGCTATATCATCCTCTTTATTATAGTCGCTTATTTCGGAATCCTTCTACTGATTGCCTGGATCACAGGGCGGAAGAGCTCAAGCAATGAAGCGTTTTTCCTTGGTAACCGTAAATCACCTTGGTACATCGTATCAATCGGAATGGTCGGGACATCGCTTTCAGGTGTCACATTCGTTTCTGTTCCGGGGATGGTACGCAGCATAGACATGACCTATATGCAGACGGTTTTAGGGTTCTTTTTTGGATATATACTGATTGCCAAAGTGTTACTACCACTTTATTATAAGCTGCAACTAACTTCCATCTATTCGTATTTGGATGACCGGATCGGGCAGCATAGTTATAAAACAGGGGCTTCCTTTTTCCTTCTGTCCAAGATCGTAGGGGCGGCGGCGAGGCTCTATTTAGTTGTGTTGATCCTGCAACATTATGTTTTCGCGTACTGGAACATATCTTTCGCCGTAACAGTCGTTATCAGTATTTTCCTAGTCTGGCTCTACACCTATCGGGGTGGTATCAAAACAATCATCTGGACAGACACACTTCAGGCTTTATGCCTAGTCGCCATGCTAATCGTAATTATCTGGCAGGTGAAAGACAAGATGCAACTGGATTTTGTAGGCATGGTGCAGACCTTGCAAGCCAGCCAGCACTTCCGTATCTTCGAGTTCGGAGACTGGCACAGCACACAACATTTCATGAAACAGTTTTTTAGCGGCATCTTTATCACCATCGTAATGACTGGCCTCGATCAAGACATGATGCAGAAAAACCTTTCCTGCAAGAGTTTGAAAGACGCACAAAAGAATATGTACACTTATGGCTTTGCTTTCACACCGGTTAATTTCTTGTTCCTTTCGCTTGGCGTCCTATTGCTGACGCTTGCATCGCAGCAACAGATCGAACTGCCCGCATTGAACGACGATATCCTCCCAATGTTCTGCACCTCCGGCATATTGGGACATTCGATCCTGATCTTCTTCACAATCGGTATCATCACGGCAGCGTTCAGCAGTGCAGATTCTGCCTTGACAGCCCTTACGACCTCTTTCTGCATTGACATTTTAGGGGTCGAAAAGGAAAAGGCACAATCTGCCAAACGTACCCGATTGGTAGTCCATTTAATGATCTCCATCCTTTTTGCTATCATCATACTTGCATTTAAGGCAATCAATAACCGGAGCGTGATCGATGCCATTTATATGATCGCGTCCTATACATACGGTCCGCTACTCGGCCTTTTTGTATTCGGGTTATTTACAAAAAAACATCCTCGTGACAAATTTGTTCCTTACATTTGTATCGTCTCTCCTTTGCTCTGTTTCCTGACAGATTATTTAGTGAAACAGCATACGGGATATGCTTTCGGCTATGAGATGTTGATGCTAAACGGAGCTATCACGTTTGGGGGATTGTGGCTTAGTTCAATTGGCAATGGACAATTGACAATTAGAAAAAAGAGTATTAACACATGACAAGCGACGATGGCAAGAGACATTCAATTGTCTATTGTCAATTGTCTATTTAAAACACCGTTTCAATGGAAATCAAAAGTGCAGAATTTGTTATCAGTAACACAAACGTAAAAAAATGTCCCACAGGTGACCTGCCGGAATACGCTTTTATCGGGCGTAGCAATGTTGGCAAATCCTCCCTTATTAATATGCTAACTGGAAAAAAAGGGCTTGCCATGACCTCGCAGAAACCAGGAAAAACGTTGCTTATCAACCATTTCCTCATCAACGGACAATGGTATTTGGTCGATCTCCCTGGCTATGGTTTTGCCCAGCGGGGAAAAGAGGGACGCGAAAATATCCAACGGATCATCGAAGATTATATCTTGGAACGCGAACAACTCACGAATCTGTTTGTCCTGATCGACTGTCGCCACGAACCGCAAAAGATCGACTTGGAGTTTATGGAATGGCTCGGGGAAAACGAAATCCCCTTTTCTCTCATCTTCACAAAGATCGACAAAATCAGTAAAGGTCGTTTGCAGGAAAACCTGAAAGTCTACCAGACGAAATTATTAGAATCATGGGAAGAACTTCCCCCCATCCTCCTCTCCTCTTCCGAGAAGAAAGAAGGAAGGGATAAAATCCTTAATTACATCGACGAGATCAATAAAAGTCTATAGAATTTAGAACGCTCAATCGCAACTTGGGGTGATAAGAGGTACGGGTGGTATGGAAATCGCCAACAACTTTACCGAAGCCGGCATAGCTATACCAGCTTCGAGGGGGCAACACCCCGCTGAGTACAGTTGACCAGCCACCGTACTACTATCTCCACGCTTTAACGGTCCCATCAAGTCAATTTGCTATGAAATAATTTCTTTCCTGCTGAAAAAGAGCTACATTTTTGAACATTACAAAACCTAAATAAATAAAAATATGAATAATACATTGAATTTACAAGGAGAACGTCTCGGGCTGTTCAACCCAATTACCGGTCTTGACAACAAAAGTTTTGCCAAGGTAAAAAAGAATGTCAAAAGGCTTATCCACGATCTCCAACGAGGAAAGATGGAATCGGACAGCAAGAAAAGAAGCACGAGCAATCTATGCCTGGCATAAGAATAATATAGGAATAAATACAGCGGACAAATTCGTCAACGGGATTCTGACAAATGATCGAAATAAAAAAGTCCGGTAAAGACACCAAACCCTTACCGGACTTTTCTTTTTTCACCGTTTAATAGCTGATTTTACACCCCACAAAATAACTGCGCGGCATTCCGGGACCGTAGATATATTTGGAGTCACGGTCCTTGCCTTGATCGAAATCACTCTGATAGGCCTCGAATATGTTTTGTACTCCGGCATTCACCTGCAAAGTCACCGATTTATACAAAGGAAAGTCGTAAGCGACCTTCATATTCAAATCAAAGAAATCAGGCGTTTTCTCTTCCCGGTCTTCCGGAATATAGCCGGCCAGATGTTGAACCAGCATGGTTCCCGTATAAGTACCAGTGAAAGAAATAGCCAGACGTTTGACCGGAGTAAAGGTGGAGGTAAAATAACCGTACACATCCGGCGTACGGAACATTTTTTTCTGTGCCGGCAGATCCGGGTTTGTCTCACTCCAAGTAACGGCTTCTTTATAACGGCTGCGCTGGATGGTGGCA
>ERZ780149.4020-NODE-4020-length-11743-cov-3.764887_pt1 | contig 11743 bp, 9 predicted proteins | sample MGYA00511367_ERZ780149 | MGnify/ENA primary metagenome ERZ780149 (study PRJEB29588, sample SAMEA2153852) | human gut metagenome | biome: human gut; feature: human-associated habitat; material: faeces | place: Denmark | collected 2008/2010 ...
CCATCGCCTCCATCGACCCGACGCTGAAGGCCATCAGCCCGATTCGCGACCTGTCTCTGACCCGCGACGTCGAGATCGCCTTCGCCAAGGAACACAAGCTGCCGATCGTGCAGACCGAGAAGAGCCCGTTCTCCATCGACCAGAACGTGTGGGGCCGCGCCATCGAGACCGGTTTCCTCGAGGATCCGTGGAACGGTCCGACCAAGGACTGCTACTCCTACACCGACGATCCGGCGTTCCCACCGGTCGAGGATGAGGTCGTCATCGAATTCAAGCAGGGCGTCCCGGTCAAGATCGACGGCCATGACGTCACTCCGCTGCAGGCCATCGAAGAGATGAACCGTCGTGCAGGCGCGCAGGGCATCGGCCGCATCGATCTGATCGAGGATCGTCTGGTAGGCATCAAGTCCCGCGAGCTGTACGAGGCTCCGGGCGCAGTGGCGCTGATCACCGCCCACCAGGAGCTCGAGAACTGCTGCCTCGAACGCGAGCAGCACCGCATCAAGCGCGACATCGACAAGCGTTGGGCGGAACTGGTCTACGATGCGCAGTGGTTCTCCCCGGCAACCCAGTCCCTGAACGCCTTCATCGAAGACACCCAGAAGTACGTTTCCGGCGAGATTCGCATGGTTCTGCACGGTGGCCGCGCCGTCGTGACCGGCCGTCGCTCCGACAGCTCGCTGTACGACTACAACCTGGCCACCTACGATTCCGGCGACAGCTTCGACCAGAAGTCCTCCAACGGCTTCATCGACATCTATGGTCTGCCGAGCCGTGTGGCCGCAGCCCGCGACGTCAAGTTCGGCAACGGCATCGAGGTTCCGGAGAACAGCGTCGAGTAAGCATCATCCGGATTCACGTTGTGAATCGTCTTGATAATGGGGGAGAGCGTACCGTCGGGACCATCCTGACTGGTAAGCTCTCCCTCAGTCATATCTGCAAGGAGATTTGGAAAAACAATGACCGAGAGCACTACTAATGGTGAGCATCTTGCCCTGTGGGGCGGCCGTTTCAAGTCTGGTCCGTCGCCGGAACTCGCACGGCTGAGCAAGTCCACCCAATTCGACTGGCGACTCGCCGATGACGATATCGCCGGTTCGCGCGCCCATGCCCGTGCATTGGGCCGCGCCGGACTGCTGACCGCCGATGAGCTGCAGCGCATGGAAGACGCCCTTGACGAGCTGCAGCGCCGCGTGGATTCCGGAGCGTTCGCTCCGATCGAGGATGACGAGGACGAGGCCACTGCACTCGAACGCGGTCTACTCCAGATCGCTGGTGACGAACTCGGCGGCAAGCTCCGCGCCGGCCGTTCCCGCAACGATCAGATCGCCGCGCTCATCCGCATGTGGCTGCGCCGCCACAGCCGCATCATCGCCAAAATGCTGCTCGGTCTCGCCGCAACACTGATCGAGCAGTCCGAAAAAGCCGGTCGCACCGTCATGCCGGGACGTACGCATATGCAGCACGCCCAACCGGTTCTGCTTGCCCACCAGCTCATGGCCCACGTGTGGCCGCTGCTGCGTGACGTGGAACGTCTCGCCGATTGGGATAAGCGCATCGACGCCAGCCCGTACGGCTCCGGTGCCCTCGCCGGCAACACCCTTGGACTCGAACCGGTGGCTGTGGCCCGTGAGCTGGGCTTCTCCAAGGTGACCGCCAACTCCATCGACGGCACCGCCAGCCGTGATCTGGTCGCCGAATTCGCCTTCATCGCCGCCATGACCGGTGTCGATCTGAGCCGCCTGTCCGAAGAGATCATCATCTGGAACACCCAGGAATTCGCGTTCGTGCGTCTTGATGACGCCTACTCCACCGGCTCGTCCATCATGCCGCAGAAGAAGAATCCGGACATCGCCGAACTCACTCGCGGCAAGTCCGGACGACTCATCGGCGACCTGACTGGCCTGCTCGCCACCTTGAAAGGCCTGCCGACAGCCTATGCGCGCGACCTGCAGGAAGACAAGGAAGCCGTATTCGACCAAGTGGACACGCTTGAAGTGCTGCTGCCGGCGTTCACCGGCATGGTCGCCACCATGGTCTTCGACAAGGAACGCCTCGAAGCCGAAGCCCCGACCGGTTTCGCCCTTGCCACCGACATCGCCGAATGGCTCGTCAAGAACGGTGTGCCGTTCCGTCACGCGCACGAGCTTTCCGGCGCCTGCGTCAAGATTGCCGAAGACCGTGGCCAGGAGCTGTGGGATTTGACCGACGAGGACTTCATCAACGTGTTCAAGGACTTCCTGCCGGCGGACAAGGCCCCGCAGGTGCGTGAAGTGCTGTCCACCGAAGGCTCCGTCTCCGCCCGCAACGGCAAGGGAGGCACCTCCCCGCTGCGCGTGCGCGAACAGATCGTTTCCGCCAAGACCACCATCGAGCAGCTACGCGCCTTCGCCAACTCCGTGTCTGACGGTTCCGCATACAAGTCGCCCGAATCCCTGCTCAAGTAATCCCTATCAAGCAAGGAGCAAAAAGCGGTGCTGTTGACGCGCACGCAGATACGACGGCTGGTCTACGCGCACGGCCGGGAGATTCTGGAACATGACCACATGGCCATCGAAAGGGTCTGCTACCAGCATGGCGTGGTCACCACATTCGCCCATTCCATTCGTGTGGCTTGTCTGTCCGTCTGGCTGGCAGACAGACTGCACCTGTGGAATAGGGTTGATCTACGTTCGTTGATTCGCGCCGCTTTGCTCCATGATTACTTTCTTTACGATTGGCATGACTGGGACAACGGCACCCATCGGCTACACGGATTCACACATGGTGAAACGGCCATGTGCAACGCCATACGGGATTTCAAACTCAACCAGATCGAACGGGACAGCATCGAACATCACATGTTCCCATTGACTCCCTATCCGCCGAAGTACATCGAAGGATACCTTGTCACCGCGGCCGACAAAATCAGCGCCACGAAGGAAACGCTCTCTTTCGATCGTTTCGACAAACCCGCATCCGGACAACCGACGGACAGGAGCTGATGGCTGTGGCGCTCACACTCGAATATTTGTTCCTTTGGTTCCTGTTGTACGCCTTTATCGGATGGGTGTACGAGTCGGTTCTCGTGTCCGTTTCGGAACGTCGATGGGTCAACCGTGGTTTCCTTAACGGGCCGTTGTGCCCAATTTACGGATGCGGCGCGGTGCTTGCGATCGTGCTGTTGCATGACTTCACGAATCCCATCGAGATTTTCCTTATCTCCTCATTTGGCGCGAGCATACTCGAGTACATCACCTCTTGGGGCATGGAAAAGCTGTTCCACGCCAGATGGTGGGATTACAGCCATTACCGATTCAACATCCAAGGCCGCATCTGTCTGCTCGGCGCAATCGTATTCGGATTCGGCGGAGTATTGATCATCGATGTGGTCCAGCCGCAGGTCGAACGGCTCACCGCCATGATTCCGCTGCTTGCCGTGCACGTGATATGCGCGGTCGCCGCCATCGTCGTTATCATCGACACCATCGTCACCGTGGTGGGCATTGTCGGTCTGTCCGAGCGTCTCGCCAAATTCAGCGAAGCGGTGCAGGAGCGTGCGGAGAAGGCCGGAGACTCCTGGCAGTGGGGCAAAGAGGAGTTCCGGGAAAAGATGCATGATTTGTCGGAATCGTCGCAGGAACGTGTCGCCAATATGCGTCAGCTTGTCTCTTCCGCGTTGAATTGGCAGCAACGTCGTATGATCCGCTCCTTCCCACGCATGCGTTCCACGGACTCCACCAAATACAGCAAGATCATGGAAACCGTGCGTGAGATGCTGCGCCGAAAGTAAGTTTCCACCGGCCACACGTGTCGTATAGCGTGTGTCCAAAAAACGATTTGCCCCGCCAACCTGCGTTGCGCACGCTGACGGGGCAAATCCCTTTATGCATCACATCGGATAGGAGCTACGACACTTGCGATGTGGCCGACCCCTTGTAATCGGTGATGCCGGCACCAATGTTCGGATGCTGCGCCGAATACGCCTGGTCCACACAGTAGAACGCCAGAAGCACGACGGCCACAACGGTGAGCTTTCTTGTATCGATACGACTCAGCAAGTTGTCCAATGCAGGAGCCAGCAGATACACGATCGCCAAACCGCCCAAACCAAACGTCAGCAGACCCTCGGCACAGATACGACCATTGAGATTGAGAAAATAACCGGTGTAATCCCACCAGCGTTGTCCTCCGTGGGTCTTCTCCAGATACCAGGACGAGAAGTACTCCAACCCGCCACACAAGACCATGGCGGCCAGGAACTCGAACAAGGGCTTCTTCCTCAACTTCTTCAGCAGAATAAGGATAATCACTCCGCCGGTGCCATAGATCGGCAGCCATGGCCCATGCAGCGTGCCACGATTCACGAACGTTCCTTCGGAAATGAAGGCGAGGCTCACCTCCCATACCCATCCCACGAAACAGAAGATGAAGAACATCATGACCAGATTGACCAACGAATAGCTGCGATCGGAGCTGACGGTGCGGGATTCGCGGAACCGGAACGCCATCGGCGCCGGAGCCAGACGACCAGGATAGATAGCGCCGTTCAGAATCTCCCTGCCGGTATCGATCTGATGCAGTTGCTCGCGATACTCCTCATACTTGGTCACCGACCGCGCATGCAGGATACGCACGCCCAACCATTCGGACAGGAACCCGACGAAACCGTTCGGCTTGTCCACCGGAACAAGATTGCTGGACAACTGCTCCACCGTTTCGGCAACATCACCATAAGCGGCATGCAATGTCTCAGCGGAGGCCTTGCTGTACAGGTATTCGTCGCTGAGCAGCTCGCTTCCCTCCAATCCCGAATCCTTGGACAATCCGCGCACATGCACGTAATATTCGACGAAAAACGCCGCGTTATAGCCGTTGGAATAGAAGATGCCGCTCAAGCCGAGCGTGAACAGATTGAGCAGCCACCAGCCAAGGAACGACAGGTCGGCCACGAAACACTCCCACTTGTGACCCTTCATCATGCGCCTGGACAGGCTGATGGCCTCCCGTGCCCCGATATTCGGATTTTCGGCGACGATGTAGGGCACCATACGGTAGGAATACGGTTTGATGAACGCGCCGATGATGGTGAACGTCCACAGGAACAGGAACACGTTCTCGAGCAGCATCACCTTCGCCATCGACAACCATTTGCGCGTGGTGATCGGGTAGAGGAAACGGCTCACGGGAAGTTTGTCGTAGGTCCGCCCCTCAAGCAGCATGCGCATCATGACCACCCGGTATGTCTGCTGGACGAACAGCCATACGAAAAGGTAAACGGCCAGGGATACGACGATTGGTACGGCCACGGCGACGCCGTCATTATGCACGATGGAATTGGCCGCATCGGCCATCGACAGAATGACCGAACCCGATGAGAACGAGTTGAGCAGAGACGCGAACACGCCGCGTTTACGCCCCATCATGGCATTGGTGTCGTTTTGCACGATCTGCTCCTGATTGTGCTCCACTTGCCTGCGTGCCTGGCTTTCATCGCCGACAAGCAGGTTCTCCAACACTTTCGACACGTTGTCGGATTGCGCTGTGCCATCCTCCTGCACGGTTGCGGACGGGGAACTGGCGTTCACCGACCATGTCGACGAACTGTAGGCGACACCGAACACCGAAGCGAACAGGCAGATGACGACTATCATCCAATAGTGTCTCTTATAGGCTTTCCTTGCATTGGCCTTCATGCCTTTGCGATCCATGCAGGCCTCCCTTCTTCTCGTCAATGAGATTCCGTTTTCGATTTTAACCGGCATGTTCCGTGATCGCTTTGATAAAAACATGGAAAACGGCACACGCGGCTGTCTGTGTCTTCTGCGAAACTGTAGGGTGCGTAAAACGCGGTAATGTCCACAATTCGATAGGGAGAAAGCACAGTTATGGCTCACGTCATCGATTTCAAGGAGGCCGGTTTCGATTCCGTCCTCGATGAACTGGAATGGCGCGGGTTGATTTCCCAGTCCACTGACAGGGATCGACTCGCCGAAGCGTTGAACGGAGAGCCCATCACCTATTATTGCGGCTTCGATCCGACCGCCGCCTCCCTGCACATCGGCAACCTCGTTCAGCTCATCAACATGCGCCACCTGCAGGCCGCAGGACACCATCCGATCGCGTTGGTCGGCGGCGCCACCGGCCTGATCGGAGATCCGCGCCAGTCGGGCGAACGTACGCTCAACCCGAAGGACGTCGTGGCCGGCTGGGCCGATCGTCTGAAGAAGCAGATCGGCGGCATCCTCGAGACCGAAGGCAGCAATCCGGTACGTTTCGTGTCCAACTACGATTGGACCGCTTCGATGAACGTCATCGACTTCCTGCGTGACGTCGGCAAGAATTTCCGTATGGGCACCATGCTCGCCAAGGACACCGTGGCCCGTCGCCTCAACTCCGAGGAAGGCATCTCCTTCACTGAGTTCAGCTATCAGGTGCTGCAGGGCAACGACTTCCTGCACCTGTTCGACGAGTACCATTGCGTGCTGGAGATCGGCGGCTCCGACCAGTGGGGCAACCTCACCTCCGGTCTGGATCTGATCCACAAGGTGCGCGGCGTGGACGTGAACGTGTTCACCAGCCCGATCATCACCGACGCGCAGGGCAAGAAGTTCGGCAAGTCCGAAGGCAACGCCGTCTGGTTGGATGGCACGATGCTCAGCCCCTACAAGTTCTACCAGTTCTGGTTCAACCGTCCCGACAGCGAGATGGAGAACCTGCTCAAGGCGTTCACCTTCCTGCCAAAGGCCGAAATCGAACGGCTTATCGAGGGAAGCAAGACCAATCCGGGCGCGCGTGAGGCGCAGCGCACCCTCGCATGGGAGGTCACCAGCTTCGTGCATGGCGAGGAAGCCACTCGCCAGGCCATCGAAGCTGCCGGCGCGTTGTTCGGACGTGGCGGCGATCTGGCGGACATCGATGAGTCCACGCTTGAGGCCGCTATCGACGGCATGAAGGTCGATGGGGAATTCGCCAAGGTCGCAGCCGGCGACCGTGTGGCCGAGGCTGGTATGAAGGCAGGCCTGTTCAAGTCGATTTCCGAGGCGCGCAAGACCATCAAGTCCGGTGGCGTGTACCTCAACAACACGCGCGTGGAGGATGAGGAACAGACGTTGCAGGAAGGTGACTTCCTGCATGGTCGTTTCGTGCTCATCCGCCGCGGCAAGAAGGCGCTCGGCGTCGTCGAACAGGCGTGAGACGCATAGGCAATCGTAAGTAAATAATCGCAAGTATCTCAAGACCAATAAGGAACAGCATGGCAGAAGAACAGCGCGGATCGCGCGGCAAGTCCTACGGCAACCACAAGTCCTACGGCTCGGGCAGGCCGGGTAACCGCGGTGGCAAGGGATTCAAGCCGCGCGGCAACGGCGGCAAGTCCGGCGGCTTCCACAACGATGACCGTAAGGGCGGATATCGCAAGGGCAATGGCGGCGGATACCGTCGTGGCGACCGCGATTTCCATCGCGATGGCGAAGGCGAAGGTCAGGAGCGTCGTTTCCACAACGGTCCGCGCAAGTTCAACCGCGATGGCGAGCGTCGTGACGACCGCCGCGGCGGCTATCGTGGCAATCGCGGCGACAATCCGCGCTACCAGCGTGATGGCGAGCGTTCCGGCTTCCGTCATAATGACCGTCGTGACGGCGATCGTAGGGATTTCCATCGTGACGACCGCCATGGTGATGGCGAGCGTCGCAATTTCCGTCATGACGGTGACCGTCGTGACTTCCGCCGTGACGATGGTGAGCGTCGTGGCGGCCGCAATTTCCACAAGGACGGCGATCGCAGAGACTTCCGCCGCGATGACCGCCGCGGGGAGCGCCGTGATGGCGAGCGTCGTAATTTCCGTCGTGATGATCGTCGTGACGGCGATCGCAGGGATTTCCGCCGTGACAACCAGCGTCGTGACTTCCACAAGGATCGCGACCAGCGTCCGGAAGGCGAGGAGCGCCGCGAATTCACCCGTGAAGAGAAGATGGAGTACCGCGAGGCGAAGCGTGGTGAATACCTGTCGAAGCCACGTCGCAATTCCGACGGCACGATGAGCTTCCCGTCGCAAAACCCGTACACGCATCGTCGCCCGGGCGAGCCGAAGATGCCGAAGGGCATCGAGTGGAGCATGCTGTCCACCGATGACCGTGAGCGTCTGCGTGGCCTGTCCAAGGAACATGCGGAGAACATCGGCCTGCACATCCTCGCCGCCTACACGCTTGAGGAAAGGGATCCGGAGCTGGCGCTCGAACACGCCAAGTGGGTGGCGCATCAGGCTTCCCGTATTGATTTCGCGCGTGAGACCCTTGCGTTCGTGGCCTACCGTCAGGGCGATTACAAACTGGCCCTGCGTGAGTTCCGCACCGCGTTCCGCATGAACGGTTTCCTTGACTATCTGCCGTTCATCGCCGACTGCGAGCGTGGTATGGGCGAGCCGAAGAAGGCCATCGAAACCGCCATGAGCGATGACGCGAAGTATCTGCGCGGCGAATCCAAGGCCGAGATGTTCCTCGTGTACGCGGGCGCGCTGGGCGACCTCGAGCTGTGGGATAAGGCCATTGAGATCGTGCATACGCTGGGCCGTTCCAAGGGTCTGGCCGGCGAATACCGCATGCGTGCGGTGCAGGCCGAACAGTACTTCCTCGAGCAGGCCGGACGCTCCGATGAGGCCGTGGCCCTCGACCAGCTGCTTGACAAGCTTGAGCTGCAGTACGCCGATGCCGAAGAGGACGAGACCTCCGACGATCTGGTCATCGAATACGACATGCAGGAATTGAACGACGAGCTTATGGACAAGCTCGGCATTTCCGAAGATGACGCCCAGTATGCGCCGGAAGACGAGGATGAGGACGATTCCGAGGCCGTCGACGAGAACGGCGAGACCAACGATGAGACCCAGCTTGATGCCGAAGCGGCCAAGGAAGGCGCCGAGTCCGACGACGAGCCTGCCGGTGACGGCGAAAACGCGGGCGACTCCGAAGACGACCAGACTGAGGATGAGGTCGAATCCGCAGCCGATTCCGACAACGAGTGAGGTGCGGCAAAACAATGCTGAAATCCACAACCCGTCCGCTGAGCGAAGCCTACCAGCTGGCGCTGCTTGATCTTGACGGCGTGGTCTACCGTGGCAAGAATCCGGTGGAACATGCTGCAGAGAGCATCCGCAAGGCCGAAGGCCTCGGCATGACGGTGGAATACACCACCAACAATTCCTCCCGACTGCAATCCGTGGTGGCCGACCAGCTTAAGGGCTTCGACCTTGACGTCGAACCATGGCAGGTCATCACCTCGTCCGTGGTGGCTGCCCGTATGGTGGCCCGTGCGGTGCCGCAAGGTGCGAAAGTGTTTGTGCTCGGAGCACAGCATCTGCGTGAGGAAGTCGCCAAGCAGGGTCTTGAAGTGGTTGATTCCGCCGAAGACAAGCCGGTCGCGGCCATCCAAGGCTGGTACCCGGACATGTCTTGGAACCAGATGGCGCAAATCGCCTACGCCGTAGAACAGGGCGCCACGTATTTCGTGACCAACCGCGACCTGACCATTCCGCGTGAGCTGGGCATCGCCCCCGGTTGCGGTTCCATGATCATGGCCGTCATCAACGCCACTGGTGTGGAACCGGTTTCGTCCGCAGGCAAGCCGGAATCCGCCATGTATGACGAAGCCCGACTGCTTGCCGCGCATGATGGTGCCGAACCAGTGGCCAAGGAAGCATGCCTCGCCATCGGTGACCGTCTCGATACCGATATCGAAGCCGGCAATCGTGGCGGCTATGATTCCCTGGCCGTGCTGACCGGCGTCACCAATCCGCATGAGCTGATGTTCGCTCCGGAGCATCTGCGTCCGACCTACATCGCCAAGGACCTGACCGGACTTAACGAGCCGGCCCCCGAAGTCGTGCATGAGGCTGGCGCTTGGAGCTGCCGCGACGTGCAGGCGTGCGTCGACGGCGATCGTCTTTACGTCACCGACATCACCAGCGTCGACGGTCTTCGTGCGGCCTGCGCCGCCATGTGGGATGCGGCGGATCGCGGACACAGCGTCGACGGCATGATCGTGCCGGAATTCCGAATCGCCTGATTGCCGCACGTGCGTATGCGCAACATGAATGACGATTCCGGTGCCGTCGTCCGACTCGACATCGCGCTGGTGGAGCGTGGCGTCACGGACAGCCGCTCCAAAGCACAACGGCTGATCGAATCCGGCAAGGTCCGGGTGAACGGCATCGTCGCATCCAAAGCGTCGCTCAAAGTCACGGCCGCCGACACGCTTGATGCCGATCTGGGAGACGATTACGTCTCCCGTGGAGCCTACAAGTTGGTCGGCGCGTTCGACATGTTCTCCCAGACGGGCCTGCGTTCCGCGGAAGGATTCGATTGCCTCGACATCGGCGCGTCCACCGGCGGTTTCTGCGACGTGCTTCTGCGACGCGGTGCCGCGCATGTGATCGCGCTCGACGTGGGGCACGGCCAGCTTGACCCGCGCATCGCAGGCAACGAGCGCATCATCGAAATGAGCGGCGTCAACATCCGCGACGTCGAAGCGGATGATCTGCCGTACCGGCCAAGCATGATCGTATCCGACGTGTCATTCATCTCGTTGACATACGTGATTCCCGTCATCGCGCGCATCGCCGCGCCCGGCGCACACGTCGTGCTGCTGGTCAAACCGCAGTTCGAAGTCGGCAAAGGCAACCTCGGCAAAAACGGCATCGTGGAAAGCGAAACCTTACGCAAACAGGCGCTCGACACCGTCACCGCCTGCGCGAAAGCCAACGGACTGGATGTACGCGCCACGGCGGTCTCACCGATCGAAGGCACGCACGGCAACATCGAGTATCTGCTGTATGCAGTGGCGTAAACCGTTCTCCGCCAATCGATAGCGTAAAAATGAAAGGCCGGCGGTCCATATGAAAAATCCCATATGGACCGCCGGCCTTTTGCATGTTCCGCGGGCCTAGCCCCTCAAAAACTTGTCGATCTGATCCTGCTTGCCCATGATGATGAGCTCGTCGTTACGGTGCATAATCAGCTCTTTCGAACCGTATTCGAATTCCTTGCCCGGCGATTTGACACCGACCACGGTGATGCCGAACCGTTCATGCACGCGCGCATCCTCGATGGAGTAACCGACGACATGCGGGGGAGTGTGGATCTTCACCACGCTGTACGCGCCTTCAAGCTCGATGTAGTCCAGATAGTTGCCGGACACCAAGTGCCCTACGCGTTTGCCGGCATCGGTCTCCGCGTTGATGATGTGCCGTGCGCCGATACGCTGCAGAATGCGCGCATGCTCCTTGGACACCGACTTCGCCCAAATGTCGGAGATGCCCGCGTCCAGCAGATTGCCGGCGGTGATGACGGACGCTTCGACGCTGTCGCCGATGGCAACGACCGCCGTATCGAAATCGGAGGCATTGATCTGTTCCAACGCCATCACATCGGTCATGTCGGCCTGCACGGTGGGAATCTGCGACGACCAGCGGTTCACCAGTTCGCCGTCCTTGTCGACGGCGAGCACATCCTGGCCCATCGCATCCAATGTGGTGGCTACGGAACTGCCGAAACGGCCGAGTCCTACCACAAGAACGCTTCTGGTGTTGTTAGCCATGATTGTTCGCGTACCTTTCGATGTTCTGTTCCGGATTCAAGTATAGGAAGTTGCGGGTATAGAAACCGTATCGACGAATCCGCTCAGCCGACCACGATCTGCTCGGTGGGGTAGCGGACCGGCTCCACATTGCGCGGCCTGGAGATCGCGTAGGCGATGGTGAGCGGACCGA
>ERZ780149.4023-NODE-4023-length-11739-cov-3.435810_pt1 | contig 11739 bp, 13 predicted proteins | sample MGYA00511367_ERZ780149 | MGnify/ENA primary metagenome ERZ780149 (study PRJEB29588, sample SAMEA2153852) | human gut metagenome | biome: human gut; feature: human-associated habitat; material: faeces | place: Denmark | collected 2008/2010 ...
ATTCTGCCGAAGAGCTTTTTAAAATAATTTAAGATTAATTGGATAGAATAAAAAATAGGGGAAACAAATGAGTAAAAGATTAAAAACTATTATAATATTGTCTTCTGTGTTTGTTGCCGCAATGGTTGTGGGTGTTTTAATTTTAAGCATTGTTGGCAATGTTTCTTCTGTTGAGGTTTATGATTTCAGGGTTTATCAAAGCCCTGTTATGGCGTCAGATTCAGACGAGGTTTTAACTTCTTATAACTATTACATTGCTCAGGCAAACTCAAACCAAACCCAAAGGTTTTTTAATGATGTTGATAGTCTTGGTGGCAGAGTTTTTTACCATTTTGAAGTGGCTGATGAAAATGTTGCAACAGTTGAAGATGTTAATGGGGAATATTTAATCAATTTGCGTAATGTTGGTCAAACAAGAATTGATATTTACACCCAAACAACAACTACTGGCGGTGAGTTTTACCGAACATTTTACACCTCTGTTATGGTTAATGTTTACATGGAATTAGCTGACATTGATGTGAGTTTATCATCTTCAAGTGAGAACAGAATTCCGTTTATTGTTTCGCAAAGCACAAGTGGTGGGCGAGTTGAAGTTGCATTTTCTTCAAGCGACCCAACTGTTGCAAGGGTTGTTTATATTGACGGAGTGCGCTATATTGAATATTACAAAGCGGGCAGGGCGGTTATAACTGCTTATTGCGCTCAAAACTCAAGCGTTAGAGACACAGTTGTTGTTAATGTTTACAACAATTTGCCAAACGGGTTAGTTTTTGTTGATGACAATGGCGATAAAATTGATCAAACAACAATTTACACTGATGGCAATTATTATTCAATTAAATATAATCTAGTTTACGGAAACGGCAGTTCAAATATAACAATAAATGGAGATAATGTTAAACTTGCAAGTTACAGCACCACGCCAATACTTTATGATCCAACTTATCCTTCAGATGGTGGGCCTTACACAATGCCTCCGTTTGATGCTGAAAATCACCAAACAGGTGCAGGAGTTGTGCTTGACACTGAAAACAACCAAATTCTTGTTAAAAAGACAAATCAAAACGGACTTTATGATTGCTTGGCATTTATTGAACTTCAAACATATTATGTAGATGGTGCTGGCGATGAGGTTGTTACAGGAAGTTACACCATAAGTGTTGAGGTTTTAAGATATGCTATTATTGGTGTTGAAATTGAGGTTTCAAGCACTCCGTCATTTGATGACCAACATAAAAACATTTTAAATTACCAAGCCCACCTTGAGTGGGAGGGGGTTGAAGTTACCCCTGTTAGTTCAATTTATTTTTCAAATGATGAAAGTGTAAGAACATTTTATTTCAAGGTTTGGCTTGTTTACAATAACGGAGATAGAGAGATGAGAAGTGGAACACAATTCTCTGTCAACAATATTAATGCTGGCGATTTGTGTGGTGCTTCAGCAAATGGCGATTATTATTATTTTAAACTTGCGGGTGAACCAGTTGACACTTCAGGATTCTTTGGCATAATTGCAATAGAATACGGAGATTTAGAATATACCATTAGGGCTGATTGCATTAATATTGGCGCTGACATTTTTTACTCTCAAAATGAAGATACAGGCACATATACATTTAATTACTTTGATGAAAGAATGAGGTCGCCTAATGAAATAACCAACAATAGGGGCGAAATTATAGCCATTGAAAACCCAACCACTTATGAGGGGAACTAAAATGATTGACCCATTTTTAACACTTAAATATGGCAATATTTTAGAGGTTGATGTTCATGGGAAAACTCTTGAAGAGGCACGGGCAGAATTGTTATATCAATTAGGCAGGGTTGATTGTGATGTTAATGGGCTTTTGGTGGTTCATGGGTATCACAAAGGAACAATCATAAAAAACTACATTAGAAATTCTTTTTGCGACAGGCGGGTTATTAAAATTGTTAATTTAAACGCCGGAAGCACACTGCTTGTGCTTGCAGAAAATATTACAATTTAATTAAATTTTCAAAAATTAAAAATCATTTAATAAATAGCATAAAATTTTTAAAAAAGTATGGAAATTTAAAAAGTTATGTGTTATACTTTTATAAGTTAAGGAGAATAGTTATGGAATTAAATAAAAGGTCAATGGTTATTGGGGTAATTTTAACATTAATTTGCGTTGCTGTTGGTGTTGTTTGCCTTGCAGTTAGACCAAACACTTTCACATGGATTATGTTTGCTGTGATTTTGGCTCTTTCAATTTTCCAAGCAATTTCATTGTGGTATATGGTTAAAAAACTTAATGAAAGTGAAGAAAGTGTGAAAGGTGAACAAGAAACACAACAAGAAACAAAAACAGAAGAGACAGAACAAACTGAAGATGTTAAAAAGGTTGAAGAAAACAAAGATTAATTTTAATAAAACTTTTGGTGGAAGCCAAGAGTTTTTATTTTTTTGTTTAAAAATATTGTTGTTTGGCAAAATTTATTTTGAGGTGAGTTATGGAAGGAAAGAACACAGGGGCCGTTATGGCAACAATATTTTTTATTATCATTTGCGCAATAATTGGAAGTTGTTTTATGGCCTTTGTCTATAAAGATAAAAAGATAACAGTGGCTGATGTTGGAATAAAAACAACTGAGGGCATAACAGTTTCAAACAAAAATGGTGAAAGCGTTGAGACGGTTAAACTTTCAAGTGCAAATTTGGGGTTAAAACCTGTTACAGGAAAAGAAGATAAAACAACTAACATTCCTTCAACTATTACAAGCACAAATGGAAGCGAGGGGGTTTACGGGCAGTTTTATGTTACTGCAACTGCCAAATGGAGTGTTTACATTACTGATGTTGTGATAAATAGTGGAGCAGAGGCTGAAAGTGAAAGAGAAAACATTTTTGTTGCATTAGAAGAAGTTGAAGGAAGCGCAACTGAAATTTCGGGTGATAAAGTTTTGCTTGCAAGTGGAGACGCCTCATCTGAGCCACAAAAGTTTACAATTTTAGTTTGGCTTCACAGCCATGCAGGACAACCTCTTGTTGGGGCTAATATAAGTTTTAATTTAACTTTTGAATTAAGTTAAAAATAATTTCTAACTATTCTAGCCATTAGTGTGAAAAGGTGTAATTTTTTCATTGTAAAATCATGGTGATTGCGGTGGTGTTGCTAGTATTTACTTGAATGAAATTGTTTCATTTTATTTTTGAAAATGTTATGTAATGCTTGCAGTTTGATGTGCAAGTGTTGATAAAAATTTTAAATTTTACTGATTTATATTTAACCTTATTTAAATGTTGAAAACCGCTTTGTGAGTGGTTTTTTGTTAATATTGATTTGAAATAATAAATAATATTTTAAATAAGCATACTAAAAGTATGAAAAAGGCGAAAAACGGCTTTGCAAGGGGCGCAATTACTCTTTGTGTGTTTTTAATGGTGGGAAAGGTAATTGGGGCGGTTTACCGCCTTCCTTTGACTTATATCTTAGGTTCAGAGGGTATTGGCATTTACCAAATGATTTTTCCGCTTTATAGTTTGCTTTTAACAATTTCAAGTTCGGCTGTGCCACAAGCACTTTCAAAACTTATAAGTGAAAAGCAGGCAAAAGGGGACTATGGTGGGGCAAAACAAATTTTCAGGGTTGCCACAATTTGGCTTATTATTTTCAGTTTTGTTTGCACTGCAATAATTCTAATTGCCTGCATGCCTATAAGCAGAATGCAGGGCAATGCACAATCTTATATTTGTTATTTGGGAATTGCTCCGTCAATTATTTTTGTTGGAGTTATTTCAGTCTATAAAGGGTATTTTCAAGGGCAGGAAAACATGGTGCCATCAGGTGTGGCAAGCCTTATTGAACAGGTTGTGAAAATGGTTGCGGGGCTTTTGCTTGCATATTTATTCATGCTTAATGGGGTTTTGTTTGGTGTTTTTGGGGCGCTGTTAGGGGTTAGCATAAGTGAATTTGTTGCAGCCATTTATTTGACAGTGAGGTACATTATAACAAAACCACCCAGAAAAATTGTAACAAATGGATTGAATTTTAAAAGTTGCAGCAAGGCATTGCTTTCCATTTGTTTGCCTGTAACCTTAGGGTCTTTAATTTTGCCACTTGTTCAATTTATTGATAGCGGGCTTGTTGTGAAACTGTTAACAATGTCAGGATACAGCCAACAAGAGGCCACAAGTTTGTTTGGGCTTTCAAGCGGGGCGGTGGGCTCACTTGTTAACCTGCCAGTGGTTTTAAGTTTGTCAGTTGCAACTGCGGTGTTGCCATCAATTTCAAAAAGCAATGTTTGCGGGAATGAACAAAGGGTTAAGTCAACAATTAACAAAAGTTTTATGCTTACCATTCTTTTAACCCTTCCTTGTGTTTTTGGGCTTTTTATGCTTTCAAGACCAATAATAAGTTTTTTATATGGCGGAGTGTTTAGCGAGGCTGAAATTGAAATTGCTTCATATCTTTTAAAAATTGGGGCTGTGAGTTGTTTGTTTTTAGCATTAACCCAGGTTTCAAGCGGAATTTTGCAAGGCAAAGGAAATTTTAAAACTCCAATGTTTGCGCTTTTGGTTGGTGGGGTGTTTAAAATCATTGCAAACATAGTGTTAATTAAAGTTCCTCAAATTAATATTTATGGAGACCAAATTGCAAACTTGTTGTGCTTTTTAGCCGCATTTTTGGTTAACATTTCATTTATTGCAAAACAGATAACTGCGGCAACTTATAGAGATATTTTAAAAATATTAATTGCATCTATTGTTATGAGTGGGTTTATAAGTTTGTTTATTTATTTTGTTGATGTTAACAATTTTTGGCTTCTTGCAACCTCAATAATTTGTGCAGTTATGGTTTACTTTTCAACTTTAATTATTTTGTTTTACAACAAAAGCAACAAAAAAGAGTGATAATTGTTGCACTTTTTGTTTAATTGAATTAAACTTTAACTATGTTAATAAAGCCATTAAAAATTGGAAATGTTAAACTTAAAAACAATATTTTACTTGCCCCAATGGCGGGGTTTAGTGATGTTGGGTTTAGAAGCCTTGCCTATGTTTTTGGGATTGGGCTTGCTTGCACTGAAATGGTAAGCGCAAAAGCACTTTTGTTTGATAACGACAAAACCAAAGATTTGCTTATAACAAACTCAAATGAATTGCCAAAGGCAGTGCAAATTTTTGGTAACGACCCTGGGGTTTTTTCAAAAGTGATTTCAAGCGGAATTTTAGATAAGTTTGATATAATTGACATTAACATGGGTTGCCCAGCACCAAAAATTGTTAACAATCATGAGGGGTCTTGGTTAATGACAAACCTTGATTTAGCCGAAAAAATAATTAAAGCAGCAGTTTCAAGCACAACCAAACCTGTTACTGTTAAATTTAGGGCAGGGTTTTTTAAAGAAAATAAAAATGCCGTTGAGTTTGCAAAAATGTGTGAGCGTGCGGGGGCATCAGCAATAACCATTCATGGGCGAACAAGAGAAGATTATTACAGTGGGCAGGTGGATAAAGAAATTATTAAACAGTGTGTTTTAAGTGTAAAAATTCCTGTTATTGCAAACGGAGATATAACAACACCAAAAAAAGCCCTTGACCTTTTAAGTTACACAAATGCAGCAGGCATTATGATTGGCAGGGGAGCCCTTGGAAATTTAGATTTAATTTCAAGCCTTTCAAACACAAAAGTTAAAATGACAAAGTTTGAGCAAATTAACTTTATTGCAAACCTTTTAAAATTGCATTACAATGAAAAACATGTGTTAAACAAACTTCGTGCTCACTTAGTTCACTTTGTTAAAGGAAAAACTTTCAGCACAAAAATTAAGCAAGAGTTATTAAAAATTGAAAACACAGACGAACTTTTGCAAAAATTAAAAATTTATCTAGACTATTGAATTAACGCAAAATTAGATATATAATGAAAAGTGTTCTTCTGTTGAGTATTTAATAGATAAATAGATTTTATTTTAGATAAGCAATGGGGTTAACACGAACTAGATAGAAATTTTATTAGTCAGTTTAAAGTTGAATTGAAAAACGCTGATTCAATAAAAAAATTAACAGGTGAAATTTATGGTAAGTTATAATTTAAATTTGAACAATATTAATCAAACCTTAAATGAATGCGGAAGCATTAACACTTTAATGAGGCTTTATTTTTTGGTTTCAATTAACTGTGCAAAGTTTGAAAATGACTTTTTTAAAAGGGGAATAAAAGACGAAAACTTGGTTGAAATTATTAAACATTCACCAGGCTCTTTCGCTGAATTTTGCGATGTTATGTCACGCATAGGTGGAAATAACAAACTAAAAATTTTTGAAGATAATTCAAACAACGCACTTCAAAATGCAAGTTTTAAATTTGCAGAGTTTTGTTGCCTTGACCAAAGCGGGGTTTGCAACAGTGCCCAAAACAAAAAGGCTTGTGAACTGGCAAAAAATATAATTGAAAATTCTAAAACAATTTCTGGCAGGCAAGTTTTGTATTATAGTGTTATTCTTGATTCAATGTGTGCAAACTTTTATTATCAAAACAAAGAATTCTCAGGAAAGAACTTAAAGGCATTCAATAACTTTTTAGTAAGTGAGGGAGTCGATGTTTTTACAAGGCATTCATTTAAAAGAAACCCAAGAATTCAAAGATTAAGTGTTTATGAAGAGGAAGTTAAGGTGGTGGATGAAACTTTGCCTAAAGATTTTCAAGAAATGTTTGCAGATTATCAAATGAAAACTTTTAAAAGTGGAAGTGAACACAGTGGAAGGGTAGATGTTTTAAACATAAAAAACAAACTTGGTGAAGAGAATGTTGAGCGAATTGCAAAAGATGTTAGCAAAAACCTTTTATGTGCACTAAATATTCTTGAAGATAAACAGAAAAATAAATAACCATTTTTATGGTTTGCAGAGATGTCAGAGTGGTTTAATGAGCCCGTCTCGAAAACGGGTGAACTTGCTTTAAGTTCCGAGGGTTCAAATCCCTCTCTCTGCGCCAAATAAAATTTAGACTTGGTTTAAAAATTGTTTTTACATTTATAGTTTTAACAACATTAAAAATTTAAATAACTTATAACAAAAAATTGTATGTAATGTTAAGGTTGAAAAATAATAGAACCACCTTTAAATTAGGGTGGTTCTTAATTAAATTTTAAATAAAATTACATATGGCCGTGAATTCTAATTATTGTTGTGTTGTTTGTGCCTGGGCCAAGTGCAGGAACAAGAATTGCTGTTCCTGTTTCATTTGGAAGAGTAAGTAAATTGCTTGCATCAATTGTGTATTCACTTGAAGCAAATTGATAATGATTTCCATTATTTTCCATATGAATTTCAGTTGTGTTAAAATTATCTGGCAAATAGTCAGTTATTACAACATCTTGAGCATCAATGTTACCAGTGTTTGTTAAAGTGATGAAATAATCAAGTTCTGAATCACAGCAAATAGTGTCGTTGCTAACCGTTTTTGTTATAAGAACTTCGGCATAACCACATTTAGTGATTGTTGTAGAATCACTTTCACAAATGCAATTTGAACCTGTGCCAGTTGGAGTTGCTGAGTTTGAATTACAACTGCTGCAAGGGCATGCATAAACAGTTACAGTGTTAGTTATTTCTTCAACTTCTGAACTGATGTCTTCATTAACAATTGCGGTGTATTCTAAAATAAATTCTTCATCTCTTACAAGGTCGTAATCTACATAGAATTCAAGTGGGTCAGTGCTTGAAGGAGTAATGCTTTCCATTGAACCATTAATGAAAATTCTTGCACTATCTTCAACATAAGTTAAATAATCTTCGCCACCTAAGTTGTCGCAAATTCTGAAATCTGAAAGGCAACCGCACCCACAGTTTGTTACATGAATGAAGTAAGTGATGTTTTCACCCGCTCTGAAGCAATCAACATTTGCTGTTTTTTCAACCTCAAAGCAATATCTGTCATTCATGGTGTGGTTAACAACATTTGAATCATTAGTTCTTGCTTCTCTTGCACCGCTGTAAGAAAATGTAACATGTGCTTGATTTGAAATAGTTTGTGACATAAATTTTTCTCCTTTGTTATTTGAAACCTTAAATAAAAGGTTTCTATTACATTTTATGTTTTTAAAAACAAAGTGTTCATTAGCATTAATAAACATTAAAGATTGTCAATTAATTGTTTATTTAAAAATTATATTGTCTTGCTAAATTTTATGTGATATAATTATCAAAAAGAAAATAAGGGGTTTGTGATGAAAGAAATGTGGTTAACAAGAATTGCAAAAATTGATGTTATTTCAAACTTTGAAAAGTTGGGTTTTAACTTAAAAAATGTTGAAATTGAAGAAAATTTTCATTTTGGCGTGCATTTACTAAAAATTGAACTTCTTGGTGAAGATGGATATTTATATTCAAAATTTTTTAATGATTATGGCGAGGTTAAAGTTACCAAAGATAAAATTGTGTTAAAAACAATTTCAAAAAATGCAAGTGAAAATCTTTTACTTAAAACATGGTTTGAAACAATTAACACGGCTAACCTTGGAAGAAAAATTGAGAATTTGGAATATAAAGATGCCTTTTATCAAGCACATATTGAAGAAATTAACAGAGAAAGAGACGAGACAATTGAAAAATTAAAAGTTCTTTATGGGCTTTCAACTGCCGAGAATGACGAAAATGAGAATGAATTGAAAAACCTTGAAAATAAAATTAAGGTAGTAAGAAAAAACTGCAACAAGCAAAAAATCTCACTTAACGATTTTATGGCAGATTTAGGTGTAACATTAGACGGAATGAAGGGTAAATAATAAAATAGTGACAAAAGCAAAAATAATTTTATGACGGTTTTACATGTTCAAAATATTGACAAGAAAGAAACTATGACATATAATGAACATAGAAATTTAAATAAGGAGAAATAAAGTCATGAAAAAATTTGTAACTACTGCGATTGTTGTCCTTTCAATTTCAATAGCATTAATCCTTGTTGGCAGTATTTTACAAGGCATCACTTGGGGAACTGGGTTTAATGGCACTGCATTTGCAAATGCTCTTAACAACATTGGCTACATTGCTGCAATGCTTTCTGGCGTTGTTTTAACTGGTTTTGGTGTTGCCACTGCTGTTAAAGGTAACAGTGAAGAAGAAAATAAAGACAATAAGGATGAATAAACTTTGCCGAGGGTTAAACCCCTCGGTATTTTTATACGCTAATTTATTTTTTTAGCAAAAAATACTTTTTTTGCCTTAACTGTCAGGCTGTTGGGTTAAATGTTTGTAATATTTAATGATAGAGAAGTGGAAATATTTGTGCTTTAAATTAACTTGGGGTTATTAGTTAAATTAAATTGACTTATAAATTTATTGTGGTATACTAATTATGCGTAGGGAAACTACCAGTAAAGGAGAATGTTTATGAAATATGCAGGAACAAAAACAGAGAAAAATTTAAAAGAAGCATTTGCGGGCGAAAGTCAAGCAAGAAATAAATATACTTATTTTGCCAGCGTTGCAAAAAAAGAGGGTTTTGAACAAATTGCTGAAATTTTCACCAAAACTGCAGATAATGAAAAAGAACACGCAAAAATGTGGTTTAAGGAACTTGAAATGCTTAAAAACACAAGTGCTAATCTTGACGCTGCTGCACAAGGTGAAAATTATGAATGGACTGATATGTATGAACAATTTGCACTAGATGCAGAAGAAGAAGGTTTTAGTGACCTTGCATTTAAGTTCAGAGAAGTTGGCAAAATTGAAAAAATGCATGAAGAAAGATTTAAAAAATTGCTTAACAATATTGAAATGAAAAAGGTGTTTGAAAAAAGTGAACAAACAATGTGGGAATGCAGAAATTGCGGTCACTTGGTTATTGGCAAAAAGGCACCTGAAATTTGCCCAGTTTGTTCACACCCACAAAGTTACTTTGAAGTAAGAAAAGAAAATTATTAATAACAAATTTTTATTAAACAAAAAAGGATTATATTTGCTTATAATCCTTTTTATTTTGTTAACTTTCAAGCCCAAGTAAATAATCAGTTGTTACGCCAAAAAACAAAGCAATGGATTTTAAATATGAAATTTTAGGTTCGTTTATGTTATTTTCCCAATTGGAAACTGCGGCATCAGTTGACCCAATAGCATTTGCTAATTGTTTCATAGATAACCCATGTTCCAATCTTAACTCTCTTAACCTTGTGGCAAAAATTTCCATATAAAAAGATTACTAAATTTTCTTAGTAAAACAGTTGACACTAAGAATTCTTAGTGATAAACTACTGTTAGTTTATGAAACAAAGGGGAAAAATATGAAAAAATTAACAAAAGTGTGTTTAGCCTTATGTTCTTTTGTTGTAATTATAGGTGCAACAATGTTTCTTACAGCATGCGGTTCAAGCAATAATAATGAAAATAACAACAACACAAACAATCCTTCCACAACTGTTCCAACAAAAGAGATGTGCACTGTTACCTATGATTTAAACTTTGACGATGGCGACTATGAAGCATTGCAAGAACTTATGAGTGATGGTTTGTCTTTTGATGTTGAAGGGTTTGAAGCAGGTGCTAACAACATAACAGAGGCAGGGGTTGACATAACTTACACAAAAGAAATTGAATTAGGAAGAGGCTTTATTTTATATCAATTTAAAGATAAAATTTTAAATAATTATTTTGAAGGTTGGTACACCGCTTCAGGTTTGAAGGTTGATGAACTTAATTCAATAGTAAGAAATGACATAACATTATATGCAAGGTGGTCAAGAACCTTAGACTCTTTAACAAGCAACAACATTTATGATGCGGAATATGACTATGACATTACAACCAAAACTGCTTCATTTGTAAATGGAACCGCATTTGAAGTTAACGACTTCGATATGATACATTTGCCAGAGATAACTTTGCATGACGGGGCTTTTTATGAGGTTAATGATATATCTTGTTCTACTTTGGAAGATAGAGTGTTTTTTGTAAATGAAAATTATACAGGGTTAATGATCTATCCAATGATTTTTCCTAATGAGAGTCAGTTAGATAGTTCGGTTACTTATTTAGGGAATTACGTTTCGCAACAATCACAAGGTGTGATTATAATATCAGAAGTTGATTATGAAAAAAATACTTTTACTCCTGTGTTTATAGGTAAAGGCCCTAGTACTATATCTGTTGATTCTTTAAAATTAGAAGGTACTTTAACAATTCAAAAACAAGGGGAAGATGCGGTTACGCTTAACTTGGTCGGTGGATATGATATTTACATTGGAAATAACCCACTTGCAGGATACGAAGTATGTTCATTCCGTAGATTTATAGTTGGAGAAGATGTTCCCGCAAATTTAGTTTGGTTTTGGAATGTTGCAGATGATGTAGACATATATATTTATTTTGAAGCAACAATAGACGAAGTTAGAGAAACAGCTAGTAGATATGTATCTGATGTTCCAGAAAATTTTCACATCTATTTTTATAGTGAAACTAAACCAGAAGATGTTGAACATAATTATTGGTATTATTCAGCAGGTGGCAATGTTGTTCACCATTAGTAAAGTTTAAATTGAAAGAGCAATTTTGAAGTGACCCCTTATTGGGTCACTTTATTTTTATTTTTATTTTTATTGTTTATTATTTTAACATCAACAAAGGAAAAATTGGTGTTTGTTAGTTTCACTTTAACCCATTTGTCTTTAAGGTTATGATGGCCGTAATAGAAAACTTTTGCGGTTTTTTGAGTGTTGTCATCTTTGGTGATATAAACAATTTCATAAAAACTAAACCCAAGAATATTT
>ERZ780149.4025-NODE-4025-length-11737-cov-2.785396_pt1 | contig 11737 bp, 10 predicted proteins | sample MGYA00511367_ERZ780149 | MGnify/ENA primary metagenome ERZ780149 (study PRJEB29588, sample SAMEA2153852) | human gut metagenome | biome: human gut; feature: human-associated habitat; material: faeces | place: Denmark | collected 2008/2010 ...
GACGGTAAACCAATACACCATCACCTTTAAGCCCCATCATGACCCAATGATTATACGGTGTATTTTCACCCTTGGCCGTTTGTCTGTCCAAATGAGAAGAATACATATATAAATTAAATGTTACATTAAATATCATCATAATACTCACTACGCTGACAAGAATTTTCGTAAACTCCTTGAATTTTCTGTTTATGAGCAAATCAATGCCTACTGCTATAGCAATTATTATTACAGTGAATTTATTCAAACTTCCTATTGTAATTGTCAGTCCCATTAATATATATGTAATTATTTTTCTTTTTCCCGATTGTTCTTTAGAGTTCAGATATAAATAGAAAAATAATACCGGAAACATAACAGAAAGCATATCAGTATACACAGCACCGCCCAAAAAATAGAATTGCACACTGAATCCAAACAGTACCAATGCAAAAACGGCATGTTTTACGTCAGCTATTTTCTTGCAAATCAGTGATACTATTACTGTTGTACAGCTTACCATAATACTGTTTATTACGACAGAAACCGCAAAATAGTCTTTAATTCCAAATATTGATGCAATTTTGAAAAATAAATGCAAAAATGCCATTGCCGCAAGATTGTTAGGAAATCTATAGAAATATTCATAATAATTTTCAAACGTCCCTGTTTCAACCCATTCAATAGCACCTTTATGTATCGCGCCAACATCCCACAACGGATCATACCTTAATGCAATTCCCAATACAATCTCTATTATAAACATACCTATACCAAATGAGATAAGTATCTTATTATAATTTTTCTCAATGAATTTCTCGTTTTTGGAAAGGTTTTTATATATTATTGTCAACCCGACTAAGCATATTGTTGTAACACAAATCAAGTGCAATGCTTTATAATATGTATTATGCAATATTATATTTATTGCAGTAAAAGTAAAACATATTGCAAACAACAAATAAAATAACCATATGATTTTTTTCTTCATATGTACTTCTCCTTAAACATTAATTAACACCTGCAAACATACTGATAATACCTATACAAATAGGTACAACCATAGCTATTGCGGTAACAAGACAAATAATTCTGATTGTTTTTTTGCTAAACATTTCTTACACCTCTATTCCGTTTTATCAAGTAATCTGCTTATGATAGATGCAGCCTGTGCACGAGTTGCGGTTTGCTGCGGTCTGAACGTATCGTCGTCCATACCCGATATTAAGCCGTTTGTATACGCATATCTGACGCCGTCCAATGCCCATTGCGATATTTGGCTTACATCATCAAACTGTAAATCGACAGGAGTAAGTATATTATAGGACTCCTCCTCATCACAACTGTATTGATACAGCATATAAACCATATACGCCATTTCTTCACGTTTTATCGGCTTGTCGCCGTCAAAAAAGCCACTGTAAATAACCTTGCCGTCTGTTATCTTTGCGGCATAGTTGCCAATCATATTTTCAGGTATCAAGCCTTTGTCGAGTGCACTTTGCACACAACCTCCGTACCAATCGGACGCGGTAACATCAAGACATTCGCCGCTCCTGTACGGCACATCGGCAATACCGACTGTACCCAAAGCCATCTTCAAAAACTCTGCACGCGTTACAGTTCCGTCCGGATTAAATTCTGTATCCGAAACACCGTGTATAATATCTTTGTCGGCAAGTTCATTTATAACATCTTCCGCCCAATGACCTTCGATATCGTTAAATTCAGCCGCACTTGCCGATACCGCCGTCATTGACGACAATATTAATGTCGCTGCGACTACTTTCTTTATATTCATTCCTATTTCTCCTATTTTAAATTATTCATTACAACCGCCGCCTGTGCACGCGTCAAATTCTCTTTCGGTGCAAAGCGACCGTCCTCCATACCGTCTATATAGTTCAGATTATAAGCTTCTACTACATCACTTATATATTTTTCGTCAATTTCATCACTGTCCTTAAACGAAAAAATAGGATAACGTCTTTCATTGTCCCAGTCTGTCAATCTTCTCATTTTATAATTTTTGCAACGAACCGCAATCGCAGCCATTTCTTCACGAGTAATCGGCTTATCTCCGTCAAACTTACCTGTATAAACGTTTACATCAGTCGTAACCGCCTCTTTATCATCTGTTGCTTCTGCAAGAGTTTTAGTAACTTTTGTAACGTTGCAGTTCTCAATCATTTCTTTAGGAATAATATCCTTATCCAACGCCCCCTGCAAATAGTAGCAATACCAATCATCATTTGTTGCGTCAAGGCATTCACCGTCACGATATGCGTGACCGACAATGCCAAACGAATCCATTGCCATCTTCAAAAACTCTGCACGCGTTACAGTTCCGTCAGGATTAAACTTGCCGTCACCGACTCCCGATACTTTACCATTCTCCGCAAGTGTTTTTATAACGTCTTCCGCCCAATGACCTTGTATATCCGTAAATTTCTCGTCACCCTTTAAATACTTTGCCAGTTCAGGCACATTTTCCGGAATTGCATCCGCAATAAGCTTTGCAACTCTCTTTGCGCCTTTGACTTTCATATGGGTGGTGTCGTTCGTGCCTGACGGATAAGCCTTACTTTCAAGCGGTTCACATACAAAATAACCCGACAAAACGCGGTTCTTACTCATACTGTTCCACGCGTCTGTCACAATTTTATTTTCATCAATAAATTTGCAACCTGTTTCTTCCGCGATTTCACGCGTAGGGTCGGCGTAATCTTTTCGCGACTCCATAAAACAGTTGTTTTCTTCGTCCCACCAAGCAGCCGCATTTGCAGTCATAAGCACAGGTGTTCCGCCGCGTTTTTCAACTTCACCGATATATTTATCAGTAATTAACTTTTTATAGTCATCAACACTTATGTATCTTTCCGGCTTATTTTCAGCACCGTCATTTATACCGAACTGAATAAACACATAGTCACCCGGGTGCATTTCTGTAAGTATTCTGTCAAGTCTGCCGTCATTGTCATAACTCTTTGAACTTCTTCCGCCCATTGCACGGTTTTCAATAATTATATCGTCATTAAAATAATCGGCAAAAACTTGTCCCCAACCTGTTTGAGGGTATACTTTTGTATAGTTGTAAGTTTGTGCCGTTGAATCACCTGCAATATATATAGTAGGTTTTTCGGCTTTTTCCCGTGTCGGTAACTGTTCAATATCTATTTCCGTCACGTTAGGGTTGTCACCCTTAACCTGTACAGTGATTTTTCCGTTTTTCGGCACAACAGGCTGTTCATTTTCCTGTGTTTCGCCTGCCTCAAGCGTGTACGCTCTTACACGTTCACCGCCGTTTATATAAATATTCGCATTTGTTTCTGTTTTTCCGCCTGTTGTTACCGTTACAGTGTAGTCACCGTCAGGCACTTCCACTTCTTTCGTAACACCGTCCGTCTTGTCTGCTTTTACTTTCGTCATATCGAATTTTTCCGAATACAATCCGTCCGCTTTTGCAATAGGTATTATGCAAGCCGACATAACAGACATAGTAAGTATAGCTGATATAATTTTTCTTATTTTCATTAAAAATCACCCCTTAAAATTTATTATATTACATCTGTAAATAAATTGCAATATAAAAAACAGTCTATTTCTTTTTTCTTAACTCTCTAAAAAATTCAGTCAATATGCTTGCACATTTATCTTCCGTTATACCGCCTGTCACATTGACATTGTGATTGAACATACCGCTTTCAAATAAATTGATAACCGAACCGGCACAGCCAGACTTTTTGTCATACGCACCGAAATACACATTTTCAATACGTGAATTGATAATCGCCCCTGCACACATCGGACAAGGCTCAAGCGTCACATACATTTCACATCGCGGTAATCTCCAACCGCCGAGTTTTTTGCAAGCCTTGTTTATCGCTATTATTTCGGCGTGAAGTAATGCGTTTTTCTTGGTTTCACGCTTGTTGTATCCTCTTGCTATAATCTCACCATCACGCACTATAACCGCACCGATTGGAGTTTCACCGATTGACGCGGCTTTTTTTGCTTGCTTCAGTGCCTCTTTCATAAATTTTTCTTCCATATAATTCTCCATTCAGTAGATATAACCTTATTTTATCACACCTCTTGACATATGTCAAAAATAGTAGTAAAATGTGATAAGCAACCGCGTTGGTTGTTGCTTGCCGATATACAATCGTCGGTAAGATGTAGTATGGTAGAAAAGGAGATATGAAAAATGATTGTAATTCTAAAACAAAACGCAGAACAAAACGAGGTAAACGCACTTTTAAAGCAACTGGAGGATATGGGCTTTGACCATCATTACAGTAAGGGCGAAAATTCCACAATAGTTGGTATTATCGGTGATACTTCAACTCTTGACACAGATGATTTAAAAACTATCGACGTAGTCGCAGACGTCAAGAGAGTTTCCGAGCCGTTCAAGCTTGCAAACCGCAAGTTCCACCCGGATAACAGTATTTTCAACATTGCCGGCAGAACAGTAGGTGAAGGTCATTTCAGCGTCATTGCAGGTCCTTGTTCGGTAGAAACAGTTCCGCAAATGACAGAAACAGCCGAAGCAGTTAAAAAGAGCGGTGCTTCATTTTTAAGAGGCGGTGCATTCAAGCCGAGAACATCACCTTATTCATTCCAAGGACTTCATGACGAAGGTCTTAAAATTCTTCTTGAGGCAAAGAAGGCAACAGGACTTCCGATAGTTACAGAAATTATGAATCAGGCACATCTTGATTTGTTTGAAGATGTTGATATAATTCAAGTCGGTGCAAGAAATATGCAGAACTTTGAACTTTTAAAGGAACTTGGTAAATGCAATAAGCCTATACTTTTAAAGCGTGGTCTTTCAAGCACAATCGAAGAATGGGTTATGAGTGCGGAATACATTATGGCAGGCGGTAACGAACAGGTTATTTTCTGCGAAAGAGGTATCAGAACTTACGAAACATTCACAAGAAATACTCTTGACCTTTCGGCAATACCGGCATTAAAGTCAATTTCACACTTGCCTGTAATCGTTGACCCAAGTCACGCAACAGGTTTGCCGTGGATGGTTGAACCGCTTACAAAAGCGGCTATCGCAATAGGTGCAGACGGTATTATGATTGAAGTTCATAATAATCCAAAGAAAGCATTGTGCGACGGTGCTCAATCACTTACTCCGCAGCAGTTTGACAATGTTATGCAGACAGTTAAGAAACGTGTTGAGTTTGAAGGTAAAATTTTAGGTTAATTTAAAGGCAGTCGATTGACTGTCTTTTTGTTTGCAATTTTGTATGTAGCCATATTTTATTTTTGATTTTGCAAGTAGCCACCCCTCCGCCACTCGTTCCTCGTGCCACCTCCCCTCAATGGGAGGCGATGGACGACGAGTGTAGTCCGTTACGGAGTGGACGGAGAATGGATTTTATTATTACAAGTCTGAAAGGACGTATGTTTTATGAAAATGTATTTAATCAGTGACAACATTGATACACAAATCGGTATGCGACTTGTGGGTATAGACGGATGTGTTGCTCACGACAGCGAAACTATTACTGCAGAAATTAAAAAGGCTGTAAACGACCCTGAACTTGGTATTTTGATATTTACGGAAAAAGCGGCGGCAATGGTTAAAGAATATCTTAACCATCTTAAAATTACATTGCACACTCCGCTTATCATAGAAATACCGGACAGACACGGCAGTCGTGATATTGCTAACAGTATCAACAATATGGTTCAAGAGTCAATCGGTCTTAAACTTTAAACAGGGGAGGTAAGGAATATGGAAAGCAATAACTTAACAGAAAAACTCAATACCTTTACATCGCTTGTTCTCAAAGATGCGGAAAAGAGAAAAATTACTTGAGAATGTTCAAAAGGAATATTCAGAGAGAATAGATGCAAAGGAAAACGAACTTTTGCAGGGTGCATATGAGAATATTCAACAGAATATTCAATCCGCTCAAAAAAGTGCAAATGAGAGAGTTCTTCACGCAGAGCTTGATTCAAAGAAAAAACTTATCATGCGTCGTGAAGAAATTATTGATGACGTAATGAAACTTTCGAGAGCAAAAATCGTTGAATTTATCGAGAGCGATAAATACGAAGAATGGCTTTTAAGCAAGATTGAAAAGGCTTTATTTGAAGTCGGAAAAGGTTCAAAGACAATTTATATCTCATCAGACGATATAAAGCTTAAAGAAAAAATTGAACAGATTCCCGACACGTCAAGAATTACGGTTGAGGCATCGGGTGAAAAAGATTTTCTTGGCGGTGCAAAAGTTTTAAATACAGACAGAAAGGTTGCTGTTGACTATTCATTCAAGGAAATGCTGTCAGAAGAAAAGCAGAAATTCCTTCAAAGCAGTGGATTGGCACTGGGTTAAACGGCATACAAACGGAAAGGAATGAAGGTAAATGGCTAATACAAAAGGTCAGATATTCGGTATAAACGGCCCAGTCGTAAAAGTAAAGGGTTCAGATTCCTTTGAAATGCAGGAAATGGTATATGTCGGTAATGAAGAACTTATCGGCGAAGTTATCGGCGTAACTTCCGATACTACTATTGTACAGGTTTACGAGGAAACGACAGGTCTTAAAAAAGGTGAACCTGTAGTCGGTACGGGCGGTCCTTTGTCAATAACTCTTGCTCCGGGTATATTGTCTGATATTTTTGACGGTATTGAAAGACCGTTGAAAGAAATAAGAAATATGTCAGGCTCATTCATCGGCAGAGGTTTAAAGGTTACTAACCTTGACGAAAGAAAAACTTGGAATGTGGAAATGGTTGCAAAACAAGGCGACTATGTTACAGGCGGTGACATCATTGCCGTAACACAGGAAACAAGCCTTATCGAGCACAGAATTATGATTCCGCCGAATATCAAAGGTAAAATCGAATGGATTGCTCCGAACGGCAACTACACTATTGTTGATATTATCGCAAAGGTAAAGAGCGATGACGAAATTATCGACATAACAATGAAACAAAAATGGCCTATCAAAAAGGCAAGACCTTATACACAGCGTCAGCCTATTTCAAGACCGCTTGTAACGGGTCAGAGAGTAATCGATACAATGTTCCCGCTCGCAAAAGGCGGTGCGGCGGCTGTTCCGGGCGGTTTCGGTACCGGTAAAACTATGACACAGCACCAGCTTGCAAAGTGGTGTGATGCGGATATTATCGTATATATCGGCTGCGGTGAACGTGGTAACGAAATGACACAGGTACTTGACGAGTTCTCAGAGCTTATCGACCCTAAGTCAAACAGACCGCTTTTGGACAGAACAATGCTTATTGCTAATACTTCAAATATGCCGGTTGCGGCGCGTGAAGCAAGTATTTACACAGGTGTTACAATCGCGGAATATTACAGAGATATGGGTTATGACGTTGCACTTATGGCTGACTCAACATCTCGTTGGGCAGAGGCACTTCGTGAAATATCGGGTCGTCTTGAAGAAATGCCTGCGGAAGAAGGTTTCCCTGCATATCTTGCGTCAAGACTTTCGGCTTTCTATGAAAGAGCGGGATATGTTACAAATCTTAACGGCAGTGAGGGTTCTGTATCAATTATCGGTGCGGTATCACCACAGGGCGGTGACTTCTCAGAACCGGTAACACAGAATACAAAGCGTTTTATCAGATGTTTCTGGGCACTTGACAAGTCGCTTGCATATGCAAGACACTATCCGGCTATTCAGTGGCTTAACAGTTACAGTGAATATATCGGTGAAGTTACTGATTGGTATGCTCAAAATGTTTCTCCGGACTTTATGGAAAAGAGAAATAAGATGATGGCAATTTTGCAAGAAGAAAGCAGTCTTATGGAAATCGTTAAGCTAATCGGTGCAGACGTTCTTCCTGACAGTCAAAAGGCTACTTTGGAGGTTGCAAAGACAATCAGAGTAGGTTTCTTGCAACAAAATGCTTTCCATGCGGACGATACATATGTACCGCTTGAAAAGCAAAATAAGATGATGGATACAATTCTTCTTTTTGATAAGAGAATTAAAGAATGTGTCGAAAAGGGCGTTGTGCTTTCAAAGGTGAGCGAAAGCGGAATTGCCGAGGACATTATCAGAATTAAATACACGATTGGAAATGACAATATTGATGGTCCGTTCCATGATTTACAGAGAAAAATCAACGAAACATTTGACAAGTTGATTTATAACCATGAAAGCTAAAGGAAAGGATATGAGCATATGGCAATAGAATATATGGGTCTTAATAATATTCAGGGTCCTTTGGCAGTTATCGAGGGAGTAGACGATACATTCTATGAAGAAATGGTTACAGTTACTCTTGACAACGGCGAGAAAAGAATAGGACGAGTTATTGAGATTTCCGGTGATAAAGCGGTAATACAGGTTTTTGAGGGTACTTCAAATCTGTCACTTACCAACACTAAAACAAAATTTATGGGCGAGCCGATGCGTTTGCCGCTTTCAAAAGAAATGCTTGGCAGAACGCTTGACGGTATCGGCAGACCGATTGACGGTTTGGGCGATTACTTTGCGGACGAAGTTCGTGACGTAAACGGTCAGCCTATCAATCCCGTTTCGCGTGAATACCCGAACAACTTTATTCAGACAGGTATTTCGTCAATAGACTGTCTTGCCACACTTATAAGAGGTCAAAAGCTTCCTATATTCTCAGGCGACGGTCTTCCGCATGACGACCTTGCCGTACAGATTGCAAGACAGGCAAAGGTTGTTGACCCTGATGACGAAAACGGAGAAAAGTTCGCTATCGTATTCGCGGCAATGGGCGTTAAGCATGACGTTGCAAACTACTTTAAAAAGTCATTTGAAGAAAGCGGTGTTTTGGGTAAGGTTGTAATGTTCTTAAATCTTTCAAATGACCCTGTCGTTGAAAGAATTATTACACCGAGATGTGCGCTTACAGCGGCAGAATATCTTGCATTTAAGCACGATATGCACGTACTTGTAATACTTACCGATATGACGTCATACGCGGAGGCACTTCGTGAGGTTTCATCTTCAAAGGGTGAAATTCCGTCAAGAAAGGGTTTCCCTGGTTATCTGTATTCAGATTTGGCTTCACTTTATGAACGTGCAGGTATTATCAAGGACGCAAAGGGATCGGTTACACAAGTGCCGATTTTGACAATGCCTAACGATGATATTACTCACCCAATCCCTGACCTTACCGGTTACATTACAGAGGGACAGATAGTTTTGGGCAGAGAGCTTAGCCTTAAAGGCGTATATCCGCCTGTTTCAATTCTTCCGTCACTTTCGCGTTTGATGAAGGACGGTATCGGTGAAGGCTTTACAAGAGCCGACCACCCTGAACTTTCAAACCAGCTTTTTGCGGCATATTCAAAGGTTGAGGACGCAAAGAGTTTGGCGTCAGTTATCGGTGAAGATGAACTTTCCGATATGGATAAGAAGTATATCAAGTTCGGCAGAGCGTTTGAGGAAAAGTTCCTTACACAAGGTAAGAATGAAAACAGAACTATTGACGATACTTTAAATCTTGGTTGGGAGCTTTTGGGTATGCTGCCTAAGAGTGAACTTGACAGAGTCAGCGATAAGACTCTTGAAAAATATTATCGTCCTGTGGAGGACGAAGAAGTATAATCCTGAGAGGGGGAATTTCAGATGGCAAAGACGTTAGCACCTACAAAAGGTAACTTGATGATGGCAAAAAACACATTGCGTCTTTCAAAGCAAGGCTATGAAATGCTTGATAAAAAACGAAATATCCTAATCAGAGAAATGATGCTTTTGATAGAGGAGGCAAAGGAAGTCGAGGCGAAAATCGAAGAAACCTTTGCCGCTGCATATAAGGCTTTGGAATCGGCAAACGTAATAATGGGTGTGAGCAAGGTGCAGAACCTTGCTCATTCGGCAGTGCTTGAAAACAGCGTAAAAGTTGATTTACGCAGTGTTATGGGCGTTGAAATACCTGTTGTTACGGCTGATAAGCCTGACGGCAGACCTGTTTACGGATTTAACGGAACGTCCTCGGCACTTGACGAGGCAAGCGTTAAATTTAACGAAGTTAAAGTGATGACGGTTAAGCTTACGGAAATTGAAAATGCGGTTTACCGTTTGGCTATGAACATAAAGAAAACGCAAAAGAGAGCAAATGCTCTTGAAAATATTACGATACCTCTTTATGATAAACTGTCTAAGGATATTCAGAATGCTCTTGAAGAAAAAGAACGTGAGGAGCATACTCGTTTGAAAATCATTAAAAGAACAAAAGAAAAACAGGGATAACAGACAAAAAAAGCTACTTTATACAGTAGCTTTTTTTATGCGAAAAATGTATAATATTCTTGATTTTTATATGTACAGTATGTTATAATATTGTCGAATATGAAGAGGTGGAATTATGGCAGTGAAGAAAAGAAAAATAAGCAAATTTGTTGCCGTAACAATGGCAATATTTGTTGTTTTATATGCAGTTGTATTTTCGACAAGTTTGTATGTACAAAAGACAGCTGAACAACAATGTTATGACACTTTGAGAAAATCTACTGAAAATTTAGGCAAGGAAATAAAAAATAATATATACAGCAATCAAGAACAGCTTGAAATTATAGCCGATGTAATCGCAAGTCGAGGTAATGCGGATTCGGAACAGACAAAACATATATTGAAGTCATATATGACAAGAGGACAGATTTCGCATCTTGAAGTGTTATTGCCCGACAACAGGGTGATAACGTCTGACGGAAACTATGCAGACGTGTCGGGTATTTTGTCATACGCGGAAGAGGTTGAAAAAGGCGAATACGTTTCACCAAATTCGACAGTGGATATAAGTCACGGTGATAAAAAAGTGCTGAAATGTGCAGTACCTATTTTGAAGAGTGGCAAAACGATAGGTATTCTTTACGGTATTATAGAAGTTGATTCACTTCCGACTTATTATGTTGCAGAGTCATATGCCGAAAATGCGTCAATATATTTGATTGACGGTGACAGCGGCGATTTTATTATGGATACTTGGCATTTGTCGCTCGGAAATATAGCTGATTGGAGCAATCACAAAGTAAAAAACGACTTAAAAACTTCAGAAATAGACAAGGATATAAAGAGCGGAAAAAACGGTTATTTAATCGGCTATTCCGAGAGGGCAAAAGAGAATATGTACTCGTATTATACGCCTGTCGGTATCAATAATTGGTCGGTTATGCTTTCTATACCGGAAAGTACCGTTATGAAAATTGCATGGAAAATCAAACAAGCCATGTATGTGATGGCTGTGATTACGGTGATTATCATTGTGGCATATTTTTTATGGCTGTTGTCGTTAAGAAAAAAAGATATTAACAAAGTGGAATATATGCTTGAAGTCGAGAAATCGTTGTTTGACGCACACAAGCATACCGAAAATGTCGATAATACTTTAGGTAAAGTTGCTGACTATATGAAAGCCGAAACCGCATTTTTTACAAAGGTTAAAAACGGAATAATCGATGAAGTATACTGTTGGTCAAATAAAGAGAATTTTGATATTAATGCGGCTGAAAACAGACCTGTAAAAGTTGTTATTCCTGGATTTAACGGTGACGGAACAAGTATGAAATTCGGTAAAAAGTTATATAATCTGAGAGATTACGGATTGCCGTATGACTATTATATCGACAGCTATATCGTAACGTCTGTATATGACGTGAAAAAACGTTTTGTCGGTGTACTCGGTGTTGTCAATATGGATAAGGTGTGGAAAAATGCCGATTATATCGAAAATGTTGCAGGCACTTTCTCGTTGGCTGTAAATAATATTTCTTCTTATAAGTCA
>ERZ780149.4042-NODE-4042-length-11684-cov-6.699458_pt1 | contig 11684 bp, 6 predicted proteins | sample MGYA00511367_ERZ780149 | MGnify/ENA primary metagenome ERZ780149 (study PRJEB29588, sample SAMEA2153852) | human gut metagenome | biome: human gut; feature: human-associated habitat; material: faeces | place: Denmark | collected 2008/2010 ...
CGGGCCGCAATCTGGCTGTCGTGCTGGAAACTGCCGCCATCAACAACCGCCAGAAAAAGATGGGCTACAATGCAGCGCGTGAGCTGCTGATCCGTCTTGGTCTGGATGACAAAATGGACTGATTTAGGAGTTATCCACTATGGAACGATTCAAACAGAAGCTGCTGCAGGCAGGCATCCCGTTCCGGGAGAACGAGCCGCTTGCGGCACACTGTACCTTTAAAATCGGCGGTCCCGCACAGCTGTTTGTGCAGCCGCAGACGGAACAGCAGCTTTGCAGTGCGGCTGCGCTGTGCAAAGAACAGGCTGTCCGCTATTATCTGCTGGGCAACGGCAGCAATATCCTGTTTGCGGACGAGGGCTTTGCCGGTGCGGTGATCGACATTTCTGCACTGGGCAGCGATATTGCCGTTGAAGGCAATCTGCTGACAGCCGGTGCGGGCGTCCGGCTCGCAGCCCTGTGCAGGGCTGCGCTGGAACACGGCCTGTCCGGTCTGGAATTTGCCTACGGCATCCCCGGCACGGTGGGCGGTGCAGTGTATATGAATGCGGGTGCCTATGGCGGCGAAATGAAGGATGTCCTCACCGTGGTGCGGTATCTGACCGCAGAAGGAGAGGTCGTGCAGGCATCAGCAGCAGAGCTGGACCTGAGCTACCGCCACAGCATTTTTGAAGAAAACGGCGGCTGCATCCTTTCGGCGCAGTTTGCGCTGCAGCCCGGGAACGCAGCGGACATCCGTGCAAAAATGGATGAACTGATGGCAAAGCGTGTGGACAAGCAGCCGCTGGATAAGCCCAGCGCCGGCAGCACCTTCAAGCGCCCGGCAGGTGCTTTTGCAGCTGCACTCATCGACCAGTGCGGCCTGCGCGGTTTCCGTCACGGCGGTGCCGCCGTCAGCGACAAGCACTGCGGCTTTGTGGTCAACCTCGGCGGTGCCACCTGTGCCGATGTGCTGGCTCTCTGCGATGAAGTGCGTGCCATCGTGAAGGAAAAGACCGGCTATGAACTGGAAAAAGAGATCCGTGTTGTGAAATAAAAATATTGGGCAAGATAAAAGGAGCGGGATATCAATTATGGAGCTGTTGATCGTCAGCGGACTTTCCGGTGCAGGCAAATCGGTCGCCATGAATGCACTGGAGGATATCGGCTTTTTCTGCATCGATAATGTTCCGGCCGGACTGCTGCCCAGCATCACTGCGTTCTCGGAAGCAGGCGACAGCCAGCTGGAGCGGGTGGCACTTTCTATGGATGTGCGCGGCTGCCGCACCAGCGAGGAGATCGAGCAGGCACTTCATAAACTGGACGAGCAGGGGATCCTGTATAAGGTCCTGTTTCTGGATGCCCCGGATGATGTGCTCATGCGCCGCTACAGCGAGACCCGCCGCCGTCATCCCATCAGCATTTCGGAGGGCATTTCCACGCGGGAGGCCTTTGCAAAGGAACGCAAGATTTTGAAGCCGCTGCAGGAGCGTGCAGACTATACCATCAATACGGCACTGCTCTCCACTGCGCAGAACAAGGAGCGCATCTGCGACCTGTTTGTGAAAAATGGCGGAGCAAAAAGTGCAATGCGCCTGACCGTGATGTCCTTTGGCTTCAAGTTTGGCATCCCGCCGGAAGCAGACCTTGTGCTGGACGTGCGCTGCCTGCCCAATCCTTTCTATGTCCCGGAGCTCAAGCACAAGACGGGACTGGATCAGGAAGTGGTGGACTTTGTCATGGCGCACCCGGAGGCGCAGGAGCTGCTCAAGCGCTACGAAAGCTTTTTGCAGTATGCACTGCCGCTTTACGTCAAGGAGGGCAAAAGCCAGCTGACCATTGCGGTGGGATGTACCGGCGGCAAACACCGCTCCATTACATTTGCGCGTAAGATCGCGGAGTATTGCACGGCACTCGGCTACGAGCCGGGCGTGCAGCATCGTGATGCCATGCGTTGACAGAATTGAGGAAATATGAGTAGTTTTGCGTCCCGTGCGCGGGAGGAGATCGCTGCGCGCAGCATCCAGAAGGATTGCTGCGTGCGTGCGGCGGCCTATGGCATTGCGTGCTTTGCCAAATATTTTGATGCCAGGGGCCTTGTGGTGCAGACCGAACAGCAGGAGACGGTGCAGGCGGCACAGCAGCTGTTTGCCCGCTGCGGCGTGCAGGGCGAAATTTTGCAAAAGCAGCGTCCCAGCGGCGTTTTGTACGAGTTCAACATCCGTGCGCCGGAGCAGGTGGCCCGGATGCATGAGCTGTTCGGCACCACCGGCAGTGAGACCAGCCTGCAGATCGATCCCCGCCTTATCCGCTGCCAGACCTGCGTCAGTGCGTACATTGGCGCAGCTTTTTTGTGCAGTGGAACGGTTATTGATCCGCAGAAGGAATATAATCTGGAGTTCCTTACCTCCCGCACCAACCTTGCACGGGACTTTGAAGCATTGCTGGCAGAGCATGAGTTTGCACCGCACCGCACCCGGCGCAACGGTGTGAACCTGATCTACGTTAAAACGGGAGCCAATGTAGAACGGCTGCTCAGCTTTATGGGGGCCGTGAATGCCGCTGAGGAGATGCACGCGCAGAAGGCGTTCAAGCAGGTGCGCAACCAGACGAATCGTCAGACCAACTGCGACACCGCAAACCTCGGCAAAACGGCCCGCGCCAATGCGCAGACGCTGAAGGCGATCCGGTTTCTGGAAGAGCAGGATGCCCTTTCCACCTTGCCGGAGGTGCTGCAGCAAGCTGCCGCCAAACGGATGCAGTACCCGGACCTTTCGCTCACGGCACTGTGCGGCTGCTTTGAGCCTGCGGTGAGCAAATCCGGCCTGTCGCACCGGATGAAGAAACTGGAGGCGTTGGCCGAAAATCTGCGGAAGAATCTGGAACAGGAGGCACAGCGTGAGCGAGATCAGTGAGAACAACCGTCTTGGAAGGGACTTCGTTCATCTGCACATCCATACGGAATACAGCCTTCTGGACGGTGCCTGCCGCATCGACCAGCTGATGGAGCGCGTAAAAGAGTGCGGGCAGACCGCCATTGCCTGCACAGACCATGGCGTTATGTACGGCTGCGTGCAGTTTTACAAGGCGGCTAAAAAGGCGGGCATCAAGCCTATTATCGGCTGCGAAGTCTATGTTGCCACCCGCACCCGCTTTGATAAGGTGAACAAGATCGATGGCAATAACCATCTGATCCTGCTGTGCAAAAATGAGACCGGTTACAAAAACCTTATCAAAATGGTATCGGCCTCTTTTGTGGAGGGCTTTTACTCCAAGCCCCGCATCGATAAGCAGCTGCTGGAGCAGTATCACGAGGGACTGATCTGCCTGTCTGCCTGTCTGGCCGGTGAGATCCCGCAGGCTATTCTGGCAGGCGACTATGAGCGTGCCAAAACCAGCGCGTTGTGGTACCGCGACCTGTTCGGCGAGGGGAACTATTACATTGAGCTGCAGGATCATGGCCTGAAAGAGGACAATATCGTTCTGCCGCAGCTCATCAAGCTTGCGCGGGAAACAGGCATCCCCATGGCAGCCACCAACGACTCTCACTATCTGCGCAGGGAGGATGCCAAGATGCAGGGCATCCTGCTGTGCATCCAGACCGGCAAGACCATTCAGGATGCGGATAAGATGGAGTTCCAGACCGACGAGTTCTATGTCAAAACGACAGACGAAATGTATGATCTGTTCTCCATGGTGCCGGAAGCCTGCGAGAATACCGCCAAAATTGCCGAACAGTGTAACTTTGATTTTGATTTTGGACACACTAAAATTCCATATTACAAAGCGCCGAACGGTATGGATAATCAGGCGTTTTTTGAAAAGCTCTGCTGGGAGGGTCTGGAACGCCGCTATGGGCCTGATGTACCGCAGGCCAACAAAGACCGTCTGACCTACGAGATCGGCGTGGTCAAAAAGATGGGCTACACAAACTACTACCTCATCGTGTGGGACTACGTCAACTACGCCAAGAGTCAGGGCATTCCGGTGGGCCCGGGCCGCGGCTCCGGCGCAGGCAGCATTGCGGCTTACAGTGTGGGCATCACGGATATCGACCCCATCCGCTATAATCTGATCTTTGAACGCTTTTTGAACCCGGAGCGTGTCAGCATGCCGGACTTCGATGTGGATTTCTGCTACGAACGCCGACAGGAAGTCATTGATTACGTCAACCGCAAATACGGTGCTGACCATGTGGCGCAGATCGTCACCTTCGGCACCATGGCAGCCCGCAACGCCATCCGCGATGTCGGCCGTGTAATGGGAATCCCGTATCAGCAGGTGGATGCGGTGGCAAAGCAGGTCCCCATGGAACTGAAAATGACCCTGAAGCGTGCGCTGGAGGTCTCGACAGAGCTGAAGCGGATGTACGACACCGATCCGCAGGTCACGGAGCTGATCGACACGGCCCTGAAGGTGGAGGGAATGCCCCGCCATGCATCCACGCATGCGGCGGGCGTTGTCATTACCCCGGAGCCTACGGACTACTATCTGCCGCTGGCCACCAATGATGGTCTGCCCGTGACCCAGTTCAACATGACCGAGATCGAGGAGCTTGGACTTCTGAAGATGGACTTCCTCGGTCTGCGCACCCTGACGGTCATCCGCGATGCAGAAACAGCCGTGCAGAAGCACGACCCGGAATTTTCCGTCCAGAAGCTGGACTATGACGACCCGGACACCTACAGGATGCTGGGGCAGGGCGATACCGAAGGCGTGTTCCAGCTGGAATCTTCCGGCATGAAGCAGGTCCTGGTGGGCCTGCAGCCGCAGAACCTTGAAGATGTCATCGCTCTCATCAGCCTGTACCGTCCCGGCCCCATGGACTCCATCCCGACCTATCTGCGCAACCGCCACGAGCCGGATAAGATCAGCTACAAGACCCCGCAGCTGGCGCACATTCTGGACGTGACCAACGGATGCATCGTGTATCAGGAACAGGTGATGCAGATCTTCCGTGAGCTGGCAGGCTTCTCGTTCGGGCAGGCAGACAATGTCCGCCGCGCCATGAGCAAAAAGAAGCACGCGGTCATGGAGGCGGAGCGTGAGCACTTTGTGCACGGCTGCACCGACCCCGGCAACGAATGCCCGGGCTGTGTGGCAAACGGCATTTCGGAAAAAGTGGCAAACGAGATCTACGACGAAATGTCCAGCTTTGCCTCCTATGCATTCAACAAAAGCCACGCTGCCTGCTATGCCTATGTGGCATTTCAGACAGCCTATCTCAAGTGCCATTACCCCAGCGAATTCATGGCTGCATTGCTGACCAGCGTGCTGGACAACACCGATAAAGTCATCGAGTACTCCGGTGAGTGTGCACGGCTTGGAATTAAGGTGCTGCCGCCGGACGTGAATGTTTCAAACGGCGGATTTACGGCAGATGACAACGGTCAGATCCGTTTTGGACTGAACGCGGTCAAGAACGTGGGCCGCAACCTTATTGAGAATGTGGTCAGAGAGCGGCAGAATAAGCCCTACACCAGCTTGTACGATTTCTGCAAGCGGATGCATGGCACAGAATTGAACCGCCGGGCGGTCGAAAGCCTGATCAAGGCCGGTGCCTTTGACCATATGGGAAGCAACCGCCACAGTCAGGTGGAGGCGGTGGAAGGCATTCTGAAAAGCATCGAAACAGACTCCCGCCGCAATCTGGACGGCCAGTTGGATCTGTTCTCGGTCATGAGCGGGGAAGCGCAGGATGAAGCATCTGCGGACAGCTATGAGATCAAACAGCTGTCGGAATACAGCCACAAGGAGCTGCTGCAGCAGGAAAAGGATGTCAGCGGCCTGTACCTGTCCGGCCATCCGCTGGACGCCTACCGTGAGCAGTCGGCGCGGATCGCGTCCCACTCCATCAAGGATCTGACCGGTGAGGATGCCCATGTGAAGGACGGCGAAAGGGTGCGCATCGTGTGTGCAGTGGTAAAAAGCCGCATGATGACCACCAAGTCCAACAGCATGATGGCCTTTACCAGTGTGGAAGACCTGACCGGTACGATGGAGGTGATCGTGTTCCCCAGAGTGCTGGACACCTTCCGTGATTCGCTGCACGAAAACGCGGTCGTCGTGATCGACGGCAAACTTTCTGTGCGAGAGGACGAAGCCTCCAAGCTGCTGGCAGAGAGTGTTGTCCCCATTGAAAGCTATGATCCCTCCCGGCCGGACAAGGGCCGCCCGGACCCGATGCGGAAGGCTGCAAAAAAACTCTATATCCGTGTGCCGTCCCGCAGCAGCAGGGAATATGCAAAGGTGGTAAATCTTCTGCATATTTTCGATGGCGATATGCCGGTGCTTCTGTACCTGATGGACACCAAGCAGTATCTGCAGGTGCCGCGTCATCTTTACACTTCCGGCCATCCGCTGCTGTTTAAAGAACTGGAAAGACTGGTCGGCACGGACAATATTGCAACAAAATGACATTTCTGTGCACGAATCTTAACAGGCAGAATGTTTTCAAAACGGAGCGTTTGTGTTATAATGATTCAAGGCAAGTGAAGTGCTCTGAGCAGCGTTGAAATGGAGAGCGCTGTGATATTACTGGGTAAATGAAGACAAAATTGGAGGGAATCTCTCGTATGGAAAAGCAGATCAAAACGATTGGTGTGTTGACAAGCGGCGGTGATGCTCCCGGCATGAACGCTGCTGTGCGCGCCGTAGTCCGTACCGGCCTGCATAAGGGTTACCGTATGATCGGCATTCAGCGCGGCTATAACGGCCTGCTGAACGGTGAATGCTTTGAAATGAACCTGCGCAGTGTCTCGAACATCATTTCTGCAGGCGGTACGATCCTTTACACTGCCCGCTGCCTGGAGTTCAAGACCAAGGAAGGTCAGGACAAGGGTGCCGAGAAATGCCGCGAGCTGGGGATCGATGCACTGGTGGTCATTGGCGGTGATGGTTCTTACCGCGGCGCTCGTGAGCTGGCCCACCGCGGCATCCCGATGATCGGCCTGCCCGGCACCATCGATAACGATATTTCCTGCACGGATTATACCATCGGCTACGATACTGCGATGAATACCGCGCTGGAAATGATCGATAAGCTGCGCGACACCACCCAGAGCCATGACCGCTGCAGTGTGGTCGAGGTCATGGGCCGCAATGCCGGTTATATTGCACTGAACGTGGCCATCGCTTCCGGTGCTATGGCTGTTCTGCTGCCGGAGAAAGAGTTCGACATGCAGCGCGATATTCTGGATAAGATCGCAGAGACCCAGAAGACCGGCAAGCGTCATTTCATCATCATCGTGGCCGAGGGCGTCGGCCATGCGCAGGAGATCGCAAACGAGATCCAGGCCCGTACCGGCATTGATTCCCGTGCAACGATTCTGGGTCATGTCCAGCGTGGTGGTTCTCCCACCCTGCGTGACCGCGTGAATGCGTCTGCAATGGGCTATCACGCCGTCTGCCTGCTGGAACAGGGCAAGTATAACCGTATCGTTGGCATGAAAGGCGAAAAGCTGGTGGACTATCCGGTAGATGAAGCCCTTGAAATGACCAAGACGCTTGACCCGGTGCTGTTGGACGTTTGCAACACCATTTCTATCTGATATTTATAAAGTCAATACCATGGAGCTGTTCTCTCGAGGGATCGAGAGGGCGGCTCTTTTTTATGGCGTGAACGGGGGAGCGTGCTCGCATTCTCTATTGCAGATTTGACTGAGAAAGCCTCTTGCAATTGCTGGAAATCCAATGAAAGATACAGCAAAAATAACGCGATGATACGTATTAAATTTACGCTATTCAACAAAGAGTATCCCCGCTGGATTGATTATAAATCAACTGAAAGAGTAAAATGAAACCGATTTCAACTGTGGCGGATAAATGATCTATACAAACCGTATTCCTTTGCAGAGGGCGGGAAAATGTGGTATACTAGCAAAAATGAAGCCTGTGCTGCAGCATCGTCCAGCCAACAAGTCTGGAATGCAGCGCAGGAAAAGTCGGAGAGCGGGAGAGTGGATTTTTTGGAGTTGGAACAGGCAAAGCAGCGCGTGGAAGAGCTGCGAACGATCATTGAAAAAAATAATCGTCTTTATTATGATCAGGATGCGCCGGAACTGGAAGATTTTGAGTATGATGCCCTGACCCGGAAGCTGAAAGCGCTGGAAGCACAGTTTCCACAGCTGGTAACGGCATCGTCTCCCACGCAGAAGGTGGGCGGTACCGCCAGCAGCAAACTGCCAAAGGTGACCCACACGGTCAAAATGGAGAGTCTTCTGGATGCTTTTTCGTATGATGAACTGCGCGACTTTGACCGCCGTGTGCGCGAAGCAGGCGCAGAGCCGGAGTATGTGGTCGAGATCAAGATCGATGGTCTTTCCTGCAGCTTGGAATATGAGAATGGTGAGCTGGTTCGTGCCTCCACCCGCGGCGATGGCGTAGTAGGCGAAGATGTTACAGCCAATGTCCGTGCCATCCGCAGCATTCCCAAAAAATTGAAGAATGCACCAGAGTTTCTGGAAGTGCGCGGTGAAGTGTATATGCCACACGGAGCATTCCAGAAGCTCTGCGCAGAGCAGGAACTGCAGGGCGCTGCGCCTTTCAAAAATCCGCGCAATGCTGCTGCCGGTTCCCTGCGTCAGAAGGACGCCAAAATAACCGGCAGCCGGGGGCTTTCTATTTTTATTTTTAATGTGCAGCAGATCCGCGGCAAAACCCTCACAAAGCATTCGGAAAGTCTGGACTATCTCAAGAGTCTGGGGTTGCCGGTGTCGCCGCGTTATCATGTGGTGCATGATATTGAGCAGGCCATTGCAGAGATCGAGCAGATCGGGCAGAACCGTGCAAAGCTGGACTTTGATATGGATGGTGCTGTTATAAAAGTGAACAGCTTTGCACAGCGTGATTTGATGGGCTCCACCAACAAATTCCCGCGCTGGGCGATCGCCTTCAAGTATCCGCCGGAGGTCAAAGAAACCACTCTGCGCAGCATTGAGGTCGCAGTGGGCCGCACCGGTGTGTTGACGCCGACTGCCTGCTTTGACCCCGTATTTCTGGCAGGCACCACGGTTGCCCGCGCAACACTGCACAATGAAGATTTTATCCATCAGTTTGGTCTTTGCATCGGCGATACCATTCAGGTGCGCAAGGCTGGTGATATCATCCCGGAAGTGATCGGTGTCACCCGCCATGCAGAGGATGCGCAGCCCTACGAAATGCCAACTGTCTGTCCTTCCTGCGGCGCACCGGTCGTTCATCTGGAAGATGAAGCGGCTCTGCGCTGTGTGAACCCCGAATGTCCGGCACAGGCTCTGCGCAATATCATCCACTTTGCATCCCGGGATGCTATGGATATTGAGGGCCTTGGCACGGCTGTTGCCACTCAGCTGGTTGAAAAGGATATGGTGCATTCTGCTGCGGATATCTACACTCTGACCCGGGAACAGCTTTTGACGCTGGACAAATTCAAGGAGAAAAGTGCGGAGAATCTTTTGAGCGCGATCGAACGCTCCAAGCAGAATAATCTGGATAAGCTTTTGTTCGGTTTTGGCATCCGCAACATCGGTGACAAGGCAGCAGCTCTGCTGGCGGAGCATTTTGGAACATTGCAGGCCCTCCGGGAAGCCACCGTGGAGAAGATCAGCGAAATCGACGGATTTGGCGGCGTGATGGCACAAAGCGTAGTAGAATTTTTTGCAAAAGAAGGCACCACCGATCTTGTGCACCGCTTGGCAGATGCCGGCTTGAACATGCAGTGGAAGGGCGAACCGAAAGGCGATAAGCTGGCAGGCAAAACGCTGGTGGTCACGGGTACGCTGGAATCACTTTCCCGCAACGAAGCCGAGGCTCTGATCGTGAAAAATGGCGGCAAGGCCAGCGGCTCCGTCTCCAAAAAGACGGCTTACGTTGTGGCTGGTACTGCGGCGGGTTCCAAGCTGACGAAGGCACAGACACTCGGAATCCCCGTTCTGACCGAGGCAGAATTTCTGGCAATGCTTCGGGATGAAAATACCTGACAACGAGACAGGCGATCCTTTTCGGGAAAGCCTGTCTCATTTTTTGCAGGGGCTGTTTTGCAGCAGTTCGGGCTTGTTTCTTTTGTGCCGGACGAGAGAAGAGAGTGGCGCAGAGTCCGTCTCTTCATCCTCCCTTCACAGTTCATTTGAAAAAAGTGCTTTTTCTTTCCGGCGTTTCATGCTATAATAATATTCAAACACGGCTTTGGGGCCGTCGCCGCCTGCTTTGGCAGTGCGGTAGGATAGGGCAGATCAGACGGTGTACCGTTCTGCCGGGGCAGTGCCCGCAACAGAGGGCGGGCGGGAAAATCAAAAAGAGAGGCGAATCGAGATGTTGGATATGATCAAGTGCAGCACCGGCGGTGCATACTATGCCCGCGGGGAGTGGGTGCCGGCAGACGGCAATGCATCTGCCGCGCTGGCCGCAAAAGGCTTTGATGCAGCAGCCGTTGCAAACGCAAAGACCGGTACCATGGCTTACAGCATTCTGCAGGCCCATAACACCAGCGGCGATGCCGATAACCTGAAGATCAAGTTTGACGCCATGGCCAGCCATGACATCACCTTTGTTGGCATTATCCAGACGGCCCGCGCATCCGGTCTGGAGAAATTCCCCATTCCGTATGTGCTTACCAACTGCCACAACAGCCTGTGCGCTGTGGGCGGCACTATCAACGAGGATGACCACCGCTTTGGACTGTCCGCTGCTAAAAAGTACGGCGGCATCTTTGTGCCCCCGCACCTTGCAGTCATCCATCAGTACATGCGCGAAAAGTTTGCGGGCTGCGGCAAAATGATCCTGGGCTCCGACTCCCACACCCGCTATGGCGCTTTGGGCACCATGGCTATTGGCGAGGGCGGCGGCGAGCTGGCAAAGCAGCTGCTGGGCCGCACCTATGATGTTGCCCGCCCGGGCGTCGTGGCCATCTACCTCACCGGTTCTCTGCCCGCAGGCTGCGGCCCCCACGATGTGGCGATCGCACTGGTGGGCAAGCTGTTCAAGAGCGGCTACGTCAAGAACAAGGTCATGGAGTTCGTCGGCCCCGGCATTGCATCCCTGCGTCAGGATACCCGCAATGCCATCGATGCGATGACCACCGAGACCACCTGCCTGTCCTCCATCTGGGAGACAGACGAGACCACCCATCGCTTCCTTGCTGTGCACGGCCGTGCTGCCGACTATAAAAAGCTGGCCCCGGCGGATCTGGCCTACTATGACGGCGTGGTGGAAGTGGATCTGTCTGCGATCCGCCCGATGATCGCACTGCCCATGCACCCCTCCAATGCATTCACCATTGAAGAACTGAACGCAAACCTTGAGGATATCCTCCACGCCTGCGAACAGGATGTGCAGAAGCTCATCGGCCGCAAGGACGTCAGCCTTGACCTGTGCAGCAAGATCGAGAATGGAAAGCTGCGTGTGGATCAGGGTGTCATTGCAGGCTGTGCAGGCGGTCTTTACGACAGCATTTATGAGGCAGCCTCCATCCTCAAGGGCCATACCGGCGGCTGCGGCGACTACGCCTTGAGCGTTTACCCCGGCAGTCAGCCCATCATGATGGAACTGGTGCGCACCGGCGTGATCAGCGAACTGATGGCCAGCGGTGCCACCGTGCGCACGGCTTTCTGCGGCCCCTGCTTCGGCGCAGGCGATGTGCCCGCCAACGGGGCACTGTCCATCCGTCACACCACCCGCAACTTCCCCAGCCGCGAAGGCTCCAAGCCCGGCAATGGCCAGCTGGCGGG
>ERZ780149.4046-NODE-4046-length-11675-cov-24.514200_pt1 | contig 11675 bp, 10 predicted proteins | sample MGYA00511367_ERZ780149 | MGnify/ENA primary metagenome ERZ780149 (study PRJEB29588, sample SAMEA2153852) | human gut metagenome | biome: human gut; feature: human-associated habitat; material: faeces | place: Denmark | collected 2008/2010 ...
TGCACATTGCGTGTATAAGTACGCTCCGAATGAGTGTGCGTTCGGATAAGGCTACGCCTTCCGCAATTATTAATTAATAATTATTAATTATTAATTTTTTATGCCCTTTTCCAAGACTTGATGTTAAATAGCAACAATATCGGCAGTATTTCCAATCTTCCGAGCAACATATCGAAGCAAAGCACGAGTTTGGAGAAGATGCCGTAGTCCGCAAAGTTGCCTTTCGGTCCTACTGCGCCGAGTCCCGGTCCTACGTTGTTGAAGCAAGTTATAACCGCAGAGAAGTTGGTCTCGAAGTCGTTATATTCCGCTGAAAAACCGTTTTTTTCAATGGATATAAGCAACGTTGACAACACCAAAATCGCGGCATAGAGGATAAAGAAGCTCTGTGCATTGCGTAGCGTTGCCTCGTCGACGGGGTTGCCGTCCATTTTGACGGTGTAAACCGAGCGCGGAGACGTCGTCTTTTTTAGGTTGAGGAAAGAAGTTTTGCCGAGCATAACCACACGCGATACTTTCATACCGCCCGCCGTAGAGCCCGCGCAACCGCCTATGCACATAATGCCGAGCAATACGATACGAGAGAGCAACGGCCATTTGGTGAAGTCCGCCGTGCCAAAGCCCGACGTGCTTATAATGGACGCAACGTTGAACGTTGTATCTCTAAACGCTTGTCCCACTGCGTATCCGCCTTGCAAGCAGAGGTTGGTGACGATGACTGCAACCGCACAGGCATATATGCCGAAGAACCAGAAAAGTTCCTCGTTGCGCACCGCTTTGATGAAGTGTCCCACGATAATGAGGTAGAACACATTGAAGTTGACGGAAAACAGCAACATAAACACGGTGAGCGTAACTTCTATACCCACGCTGTTATAGTAGGCAATGCTATCCGCTTTTACGCCGAAACCGCCCGTGGACGCCGTCGAAAACGCCGTGCAAAAACTATCGAAAACGGGCATTTTTTGCGCGCAAAGTATGCCGACCAAAAGGAGCGTCATCACGATGTAAATCGCGTACAAAATCATTGACGTGAAGCGCAATTTACTCACGAGTTTTCCGAATTGAGGCCCCGGGACTTCCGCCTTTGCCAAAGCCGTGGACATCTTGTCGTTTTTTGGGATAAGCGCAATGACGAATACGAGCACGCCCATACCGCCTATAAACTGTGTAAGCGCACGCCAGAAAAGCAGGGATTTGGGAAGCAATTCGACGTTGCGAAGTATGCTCGAACCCGTTGTGGTGTATCCCGAAACCGTCTCGAAAAGCGCATCGATATAGTGGGGGATATATCCCGAAACACGGTAGGGAATCGCACTTATAAGCGCAATGAAAATCCAAAACAGTCCGCACATCGCAAAACCGCTCGACGAGCGCATATTGCGCTTATCCTTTGACGGGCGGACTATAATTCCGATTATGCCGAGCACGAGGCACACCGCAATAGCGATGCCGAATGCCAAAATCGTTTTATCTTCGCCGTAGCCGACAGCCATAAAAAGCGGTATGCACATAAGCGCACCGATTATAATGGCAATCTCGCCCAGCATAAATGTCAAAAGACGCAAGTTCATAATCGTTAGTTGTCCAAAATATCCTTCAAGTCGTCAAGACCTTCTTCGAGCGTGACGATGATGACGTTGTCGCCCTCTTTGATGACGTCTTGACCTGACGGGGTGATAAGCACGCCCTTGCGGATAATGCCCGCCACGAGCAAATGCTTTTTGAGGTTGAGTTGTTGAAGAGGAATATCGAATTTTTTGAAGTTTTCCTTTGCTTCGAATTCCAAAATCTCGGTAGAGTCGTCGATGATGTGGAACATCCGCTTGACTGTACTGCCGTTGGTGTTGTTCATAAGTCGCACGAAGCGCACGATATGGTCGACGGTGGAGTTTTTGGTGGAAACCGCACTGTAAATACCGCTCTTTTGAAGCATATCGTAATAGCTTAATTGGTCTATTTTGGTGATGACTTTGGGCACTTCTTGTGACGCGGCAAACATACTCATAATGATGTTTTGCTCATCCATATTGCCGAGTGCGACGAAAGCGTCGACGGTTGCGATGCCTTCCTCTTTCAAAAGGTCTTGGTCCGTGCCGTCACCGAGAATTACGTTGGCTTTCTTGAACGTTTGAGAGAATTGTTCCGCTTTTTTGCGGTCTTTTTCAATGAGTTTGGTATGAATGCCGATTTTGTCGAGTTCCGCGCAGAGATAATACGCCGTCGTAGAACCGCCCACGATAATGGCGTCTTTTGCCTGTTTGTTCCACCCGAGTTGCTTGAAGAAAAGAGATATATCCTTTGCCGTTGCGGTGAGGAAAAGCCTGTCCTCGGGCTGAATGACGAAATCACCCGTCGGGATAATCGCTTTGCCGTCTCTTTGAGCCGCACAAATAAGCACTTTTGCCTTGAATTCATCACCGAGGTGTTTGAGCGAGAGCCCTACAAGGTCGGAGTCTTTAGACACGCGGAATTCCACGAGTTCCACCTTGCCGTTGCTGAATTCGTTGACTTTGATGGCGGAGGGGAAGCGGAGCATACGGCTTATTTCGAGTGCCGCTTCGTATTGCGGATTGACCATAAGGCTGAGCCCCAAATCACCCTCGGATTTGAATAAGTCGAGGTATTCGGGCTTAGAAGCGCGCGCGATGGTCTTTTTTGCACCGAGTTTTTTTGCGATTATACAGCACAAAATATTGAGCTCGTCGTGATTGGTCGCGCCGATAAACAAATCCGCGTAGCTCACGCCCGCTTCTTTGAGCACTTGCGAGCTTGCGCCGTTGCCTATAACGCCCTTGACGTCGTATTTTTCTACGGCGTTTTCCACCTTCGAGCCGTTGATGTCAACGACCACTATATTGTGACCTTCGTCCGCAAGTTCTTGCATCAATATCGTGCCGACTGCGCCGAGACCGCTGATGATAATATCCATAAAAAGTCCTTGTATGGTTTTATAATTTATGACATTATAGCACTTATTTTATTATAGTACAAGTCAAATTGTTCAAAATAGCAAACGCCCCCAAACGTCGTGATTTTTTAATAATCGTCAAATTTGCTCAAAATCGAGCACGACGATTGGCGGAACGAATTAAAAAAACGGTGCAAATCAAACGCAAAGAACGCAAGCGACTTTTAAGAGGATATTGGAAGTAGACGAAGTCGGGCGTGCGTAAAGCAGGTACAAAACGCCAAAAGCGAAGCGACTTTAAGAACAGATATGGGGGAATATAATCGACGAAAATAAAAAAGCGAGGACGCCGTCCTCGCAATATCGCGTTTAATTTTAGTAATTGCGTCTTCCTATGAGGTAGTCGACGGAAACGCCGAAGAAAATGCTCAATTCGATAAGAGTGTCGTAGTTGGGTTGATTTCTGCCGACTTCCCAGCCCGAAACCGTGGATTTTGACACCTTCAAATGCTCCGCAAGATCTTGTTGGAGCATATTTTTCTCTTGACGAAGAGATTTCAATCTTTCGGGAAAACAACTGTGTAACATTTTTTAGTCCTCTTTTCCTCTTTTTGCTACTGCATATATCATAATACACTTATCGTGCCTCTGTCAAACGAAGTTTTGCGATTTTGACAAAGATTATTTTTTTATCCGCTTGCCATATTTTTGATATTGTATCGCAAGCATAGGTCAATCGAGGTTGATTTTGATTAAGAAGTGTAGTAAAATAATCAAAAAGATAACGTAGGCGATATATGAAATTCTTTTTGTTTATAAAATGCGCGCTGTATACGCTTGTCCAATGCACGTGGGGTATAATCCAAACATTGCTCGGCTTGTGCTTTTTCTTCAAATATGCACGTTGCAGGCACGAGTATTATCACGGCGCAATTCTCACCTATCACGACGGCAATTGGGGCGGTGTTTCGCTTGGACTCTTCATTTTCGTTAACGGCAATCGTCCCGAGGTTTGGACGAAGGACGCGCGCGTTCACGAGTACGGACACACCGTGCAGTCTTTGATAAGCGGACCTTTTTATATGCTCTTCGTGGGTATCCCTTCGATGATATGGTGCAACTCAAAGAAATTGCATCAAAAGCGTATGAGAGGCGAGCTTAATTATTACGACTTGTACTGCGAAAGAGACGCCAACACTTTCGGCGCACTCGTGACGAAAGAGGAAAAACCAAAGCGTGAAAATACGGGTGAGGAATTAAGACGAAGAGGAGTTATAACCGACTGATTATGGAAGATTTATATACCAGAACGGCTATGCTTATCGGTGACAAAATCGAAAAGCTCAAAAGCGCAAAAGTGCTCGTTTGCGGTGTCGGCGGAGTGGGCGGATACGTTGTTGAGGGGCTTGCAAGAGCGGGTGTGGGCGCGATAGACGTGCTCGATAACGACGTTTTTTCGCCGAGCAATCTCAATAGACAAATTCTTGCCACCACCGCCACGATAGGTCGCAAAAAGACGGAGGTCGCGATAGAGCGCATAAAGTCAATAAATCCCGATTGCCACTCGGGGGCGTACGATATGTTTTATCTTCAAGACACGGCAAACGATGTGGATTTGACCCGATACGATTACGTCGTCGACGCAATAGACACGGTGAGTGCAAAACTCACTCTTATCGAAAGAGCAAACGAGGTCGGAACGAAAGTAATCTCATGTATGGGGACGGGCAACAAACTCGGCACTTGCTTTGAAGTGAGCGACGTATACAAGACGAGTGTTTGTCCTCTTGCAAAGGTTATGCGCAAGGAACTTAAAGCGCGCGGAATAAATAGACTCAAAGTCGTCTATTCCAAGGAAGAGCCTATTATTCCCAAAGACACTCCGACGGAGAACGGAAGACATATTCCCGGTAGTATAAGTTTTGCGCCGGCAATCGCGGGGATGATGCTCGCAAGCGAAGTTATAAAAGACTTGATTGCAGAATAATCGCAAAACAAGCACTTAACTTGGTCAAAATCGACAGATAAACAGTCGATATTGTTAAATAGTATTAAATTGCAATTGACATCAAGCTATAGACGATGGATAGTATTTTTGACGGACAACTCAAAATCGAAGTCGCTTCCGCAAGCGGTATAGAGGCGGTAACCAAGCGGGAACTCATACGCCTCGGATACGAGCCGAGCGGTGCGAATTTCGGACGAATAGAGTTTGACGGGACGTTTGCGGACGTAATGCGCGCCAACGTTTTTTTACGTACCGCAAACCGCGTGCGCATAGTGCTTGCTACGTTCAAAGCCGAGACTTTCGATGAGCTTTTCGACGGTGTTTACGCAATGCGTTGGCAAGATATTTTGAGCAAAGACGCCAAAATCGTGGTCGACGCAAAGTCCGCCAAAAGCAAACTTTTTGCCCTTCGTAGCGTGCAAAGTATCACCAAAAAGGCGATAATATCCAAATTGTCGACGGTGTATAAAGGCTCTTTTGACGAGAGTGGAGCGGAATACGACATAGAGGTGTCCTTGCAAAGTGATATTGCCACCGTCACGCTCGACACTTCCGGCGAAGGCTTGCACAAAAGGGGCTATCGCACATATCTCGGCGATGCGCCTATTCGCGAAACGCTTGCTTCGGCAATGATTTTGCTATCCGTATGGAATCCGTCGCGTGCGCTTATAGATCCGTTTTGCGGTTCGGGTACTATCCCTATCGAGGCAAGTATGATTGCGATGAATATTGCCCCCGGTATGAATAGAAATTTTGCTTGCGAGCAGTTTTACGGCGTGCCGAACGTAAGGGAGACCGTTCAGAGAGAAGCGCAAGACCTTATTAACAGGGATATCGATTTACATATAAGCGGTTTCGATATCAATCCGTCCGCAATCAAGCTTGCATTGAAGCACGCCGAGCGTGCGGGTGTAAAGGACAAAATCCATTTGCAAGCGGGGGATATGCGCGATGTATCTTCTCGTTTTTCGCACGGCGTTATAATCACCAATCCGCCGTACGGTGAAAGACTTATGGACGAGGATGAACTAAAAAAACTATATCGCGACTTCGGCGCAATGACGTCCAAACTCGACGAGTGGTGCGTGTACGCAATCACTTCTTACAAGGCGTTCGAAAAGTATTACGGCAAGCGCGCGGACAAAATCCGCAAACTCTATAACAGTGAGTTGGAGTGCAATTTCTATCAATATCTCGCAACTCCGCCACCCCATAAAAGTGATAAACCGGCGATAAAAAATAAAGACTTGCAAGACGTTTGATTCTTGTCGTTCAAAATATAAAACTCAAACGCAAATCGCAATATCCGCCGTTTATATATCAAAAACGATATGGTAAACTATCGAATATTGCAATACTAATATAAAATCGGTGAATGATATGAGAGCACTTATACAACGCACGTTCCGCTCCAAACTTTATGTGGACGGACAACTTATAAGCGAAATTCCGAGCGGACTTACCATATTCCTCGGCATAAGCAAAGGCGACACGGAAGAGCAAGCGGATTATCTTGCTCGCAAGGTTGCAAGGCTTCGAGTTTTCAGAGACGACAACGACAAAATGAATCTCGACATCAAGCAAGCGGGCGGAGAGATTTTGCTCGTGTCGCAGTTTTCTCTTGCGGGAACGCTTGGCAAAGGCACGGGCAATCGTCCCGACTTCGGTCATGCGGAACTTCCCGACAGGGCAAGAGAACTTTACGAGAGAGTAACGCAAAAAATTCGCGATGAAGGCATCGTAGTCAAAAACGGCGTGTTCGGAGCGCATATGTTTATTGAGCAAGAGCAAGACGGTCCTTTGTCTTTTGTGTTCGAGTGCTGATATGGTTAAGATATTATTCGTATGTCTCGGCAATATTTGCCGTTCGCCCATGGCGGAATGTATAATGACCGACATCGTGAAAAAACACGGATTGCAAAGCGAATTTCGTATTGCATCGGCTGCAACTTCTTGCGAGGAGGAAGGCAATCCTATATATTCGCCCGCAAGAAGGAAACTAAACGAAAAAGGCATTGAAGTTTTACCGCATTGCGCCACGGTGCTTACTCGAGACGATAAAAACGCGTACGATTTGATAATCGCAATGGAAGAGCGCAACGTGCACGCGATTTATCGCATTATCGGCGAAAGCGACAAGGTGCATAGGCTTCTCGATTTTTCCTCTCGTCCGCGCGACATCGCAGACCCCTGGTGGACAGGTGATTTCGAAACGACGTATAACGATATCGTCGAGGGGTGTGATGCTCTTCTCGATTATTGCGTAAAGAGTTATAACGAGAAAAATGGATAAAATAGAAAAACTGCTTTTTGATAATGCGGACGAAAAGTACCGCAATTTTCACTCGTCGCTTATACCCACCGTCGATAAGGAAACAATTATAGGCGTACGCGTCCCTACCGTAAGAAAACTTGCAAAATATTTGCAAAGAAATTGTCCGCAAGACGTAGTGGCGTTTTTAAGCGAACTTCCGCACAAGTACTATGACGAGAATGTTTTGCATGCGGTTTTGATTTCGGATATATCCGACTATGACAAGGCGTTGGTATATACTGAGAAGTTTTTGCCATTCATCGATAATTGGGCGGTTTGCGATATATTCAATCCGCGTGCGTTCAAAAATCACGAAAACGTTCTTTGGCAAAAGATAGAGATGTGGCTCGATTCAAATCGCACATACACCGTGCGATTTGCGATAGTGAGTGCAATGCGTCGTTTTCTCGATAACGACTTTTCAATTGACAAACTATACGAGGTGGCGAGCGTAAAGTCAGACGAGTATTACGTCAATATGGCAATTGCTTGGTATATTAGCGTTGCGCTTGTCAAACAATACGACGTCGCAGTAAAACTCGTCAAAAACGAAGAGTTGCCTGCCTGGGTGCATAACAAGAGTATTCAAAAGGCAGTCGAGAGCTATCGTATTTCCGCCGATAAAAAGCAATATTTGAAAACTTTAATAAAACACGAATAGTGTGCCAAACGACACTTTTCGACTAATTTAGCGCGATATAATACACATATCGTGTTCTATTTTGTCAAAATCCGACAAAAAACGATATTTGCAACACGTATAGTGTTTTTAGAGTAGTTATAACGGTGCATGGTCAAGCGCATACATAACAAAACACGCATAGTGTATTTATTGTTCGAAATGTAGTGATTTCTTTTTCGTTATCTTGGCAGAAAATCCAAGTTGGCCGTGCGGTTTTGCGACAATGCTAATTTTAAGTAAAAATCCATACAAAAATTCAATATTTGTATTAAAAAACCAACATTTTTGTTAAAATGTCGGCTATTTTTGAAAAAACGCTTTCTTTTATTTGATTTATATGGTACTATATACTAAATTAATAGTTCTTATTGAGTTTGCATATACTACGAGCGCATGTCATTTTTATTTTGACTGTGTATAGACTCGTTTTTGCGGATAAAAAGACGAAGTCGGTGTCTTTCCGCCTATGTAAACTTGCGTCGGAAGTCTTTCTGGCAGGGCTTGCCGAACGTATAAAACATGCCAAATAAATATACAATTTCGGAGCGTTATGCTTAAACTTATAAATATCACTAAAGAGTACAAGGTCGATGAAGAAAGCGTCCTTGCTCTCAACAATGTATCAATTGAGTTCAGAAAGAACGAATTTGTTTCCATTTTAGGACCTTCCGGTTGCGGAAAAACCACGTTATTGAATATCGTCGGCGGACTTGACCGTTACACGAGCGGTGATATCCAAATTGACGGAGTTTCTACCAAGGAATACGACGACGTAGATTGGGATACGTACAGAAACCGTCGTATCGGCTTCGTTTTCCAATCTTACAACCTTATTCCTCATATGAACATCCTCAAAAACGTCGCAATGAGCCTCACTCTTGCAGGTGTTGAGGGAGAGGAGAGACGTCAAAGAGCCATGGATGCGCTTGAAAAAGTCGGTCTTGCCTCACAAGCCAAGAAAAAGCCGAATCAACTTTCGGGCGGACAAATGCAACGCGTCGCAATTGCTCGCGCACTTGTGAACAACCCCGAAATCATCCTCGCAGACGAGCCGACAGGCGCACTTGACAGCGAATCGGGTATTCAGGTTATGGACCTGCTCAAAGAAGTTGCAAGAGACAGGCTTGTAGTTATGGTTACACATAACCCCATGCTTGCGGAAGAATACAGTACACGTATCGTGTATTTAAAAGACGGTGAAGTCGTTGGCGACTCTATGCCTTACAATTCAGCCGCCACGGATGAGATAGAAGACGGCGCAAAGAACGTTGTCGAAGTCGAACAAGTGGAGATTGACGACCAAAACGGCGAAATCGTCGAGACCGTTATCACCGAAGAGATTGCTCCCCAAGCAGAAGAAAAGCAACAAAAGAAGAGCTTCAAAAAGTCTCTCAAAGAGAAATTTCTCAAATGGAAGAAGGCGGACAGAGCGGCAATGAAACTTTCCACCGCAATTTCGCTCTCTTGGAACAACCTCTTGGCAAAGAAAGGCAGAACGCTTCTTACCTCTATTGCGGGCTCAATCGGTATTATCGGCATAGTGCTTGTACTTTCGCTTTCGAGCGGTGCTTCCAATTACGTCCAAGGGCTTGAAGAGAGCGCACTTTCCACTTATCCGCTTACCATAAGCAGCGGATCTGCGGACATCAACGCAGTTTTGGGTATCGTGTCGGAAGAAGACGCCGACAGTGCAAATCGTCCGACCAATCCCAATACCGACGAAATCTACACAAAGCGTTTCCTCGGCAATCTTGTTGACCACATTGAAGATTTGATCCGCAAAAACAATCTCAAACCTTTCAAAAAGCACGTCGACGAAAACTTTGACGATTCTTTGGCGGCAGTCAAATACAACTACGGTGTAGGCTTCAACGCTTTCATACAAGACCCCAAGAACGCTGATAGATATATGAAAGTCAATCCGTACGCCGAAGTTATGGCAAGCGTCCTCGAAGACCTCCCCGACAGTATCAAAGATATGCTCAACAGCGATACGGACGGCGGTGGATATTTGAAAATGATACAAAATTTCACCTCGTCGGGCTCGATGTTCTCGTCTTGGACGGAGATATCTTCCAACCAAAAACTTCTCGAAGCACAATACGAACTCGTCGGTGAAAAGTCCAAATGGCCGACAAACGCGGACGAAATCATAGTCGTTGTCGACAATAAAAACCAACTCATCGACTATCAACTCTTTATGCTCGGTCTTCAATCGCAAGATGACGTTATCGAAGCCGTACGCAACGGTGAATGGGCGCACATCACCACGAGCCTTGAACAACTTTTGAGCCTCGAATATAAGGTTATGCCCGACTCTTATTATCTCGAACAAGACGATCCCAACGCAACGGGTGACGACAGAACTTGGACCGCTCACAACCACAAAGAGCAAAACAAGGCGTGGATTGACGCGCAAAATCCGTTTAAGGTCAAAGTCGTCGGTGTCGTAAGACCCAAAGAGGGTGTATCCGTGACATCTATCAACGGTGTCGTAGGCTATACGCATGCGCTTACCGAAAAGCTCATCGAAGAGGCGGAAAAGCATCCGGCTATTCAACAAATGCAAAAGCTCGAAGACGATGCGATAGCAACCAATAACTCTTCTTACAAGAGTTGTATCAACTACGGCAAAAGCGGTGACAAAGTCTATCTTGTCGCGGGCACGACCAATATCGAGTTCAAATCGACGTCGTTGAGTGGCGGAAGCAGTTCGGGCACCGTATTGAAGAAAGACATAATGCGTGCCCTCGGCGTTGCTGAGCTTGACAATCCCGTATCGATTGAGTTCTACTGCACGTCGTTTGAGGCAAAAGATAAGATAGTCGCATTTATCAACGACTACAACGCGTCGGCAGCGGACGAAGACAAGATAGTCTATGGCGACACGCTTTCCACCATTATGGGCTTCGTAAATACGATGGTCAACACCATCACGGGCGTACTCGTCGGATTTGCCGCAATTTCGCTTATCGTTTCAACCATAATGATTGCGATCATCATCTACACCTCGGTGCTTGAACGTCGCAAAGAAATCGGTGTTCTCCGTTCAATCGGTGCAAGAAAACGCGACATATCCCGCGTCTTTATTGCGGAATCCGCAATACTCGGCGGATATTCCGGACTAATCGGTATAATAATCAGTGTAGCATTCTCCTTTATAGGCAGTGCAATCCTCAAAGCCGTATTCAAAATCTCCGGACTTATGAGCATCGTCTGGTGGCATTGCCTCGTAATGTTTGCCATAAGTATTTTGTTGAGTATGTTGGCAGGATTTATTCCGTCACGTATAGCAGCGAACAAAGATCCCGCCATTGCTTTGCGTTCCGAATAAGACGCCAAACAGCGACTAACTTTGGCAGCACTCCCTTGCCTCAAAATCACGTACGCTATGTACGTTGGGTTTTGATTCAAGGGGGTGCTTTCTCGTTATTCATCTGTTTGGGCGCCTTATTGAAACACAAAGTATACTATTGAGCGAATAACTGTGTCAAAGCCACGCTTTGACAACTCACGTACGCTATGTACGTTGGGTTTTGATTCAAGGGGGTGCTTTCTCGTTATTCATCTGTTTGGACGCCTTATCGGAACGCAAAGCATAAACGCTTATTTATGTAGTACTTGCGCTTTGATTAAGGCGTACTTATTAACGGTATGTGCTTATTCAGAGTTGGAGGCGCAAGGCGCCGACCGTATCGAGCGTCGAGCTTGCGTCACACACAAGGCTTTTAGCCACAATTGTCACTTGTGCCAATTGCTT
>ERZ780149.4048-NODE-4048-length-11674-cov-3.552199_pt1 | contig 11674 bp, 10 predicted proteins | sample MGYA00511367_ERZ780149 | MGnify/ENA primary metagenome ERZ780149 (study PRJEB29588, sample SAMEA2153852) | human gut metagenome | biome: human gut; feature: human-associated habitat; material: faeces | place: Denmark | collected 2008/2010 ...
GTCGGCAGACAGGCGGGGCTGGATGAGGCACACGTCATCGCCGGCGTTCTGCCGGACGGCAAGGAGCAGGTCGTGCGGGATTTGGCGCGCCGGGGCAAGGTCGCCATGGTCGGTGACGGCATCAACGACGCGCCCGCCCTGACCCGCGCCGATCTCGGCATGGCAATCGGTGCCGGGACCGACGTCGCCATAGATGCCGCCGATGTTGTGCTGGTCAACAGCCGCCTTTCGGACGTGCCTGCCGCCGTGCGGCTGGGGCGTGCCACCCTGCGCAATATCCATGAAAACCTGTTCTGGGCGTTTTTCTACAACGTCATCTGCATCCCTATCGCGGCGGGCGTGCTTATCCCGTTCGGTGTGACGCTTGACCCCATGTTCGGCGCCGCCGCCATGAGCCTGTCCAGCTTCTGCGTCGTGACCAACGCCCTGCGGCTCAATCTGTGCCGCATCCGGGGCAAGGAAAAGCCCGAACCGGCAGCTGTCCCTCAATCCGTACCCGCTCCGGCACCCGCAACCTCCGCCCCCGCCACGCTCCTGCACATCGAGGGCATGATGTGCGCGCACTGCGAGGCAACCGTCCGGGAGGCGCTGTGCCGTCTGCCCGGCGTGGCTGGCGCAGAGGTCAGCCACACGGCAGGCACGGCGCGTGTGACCTTCACGGACGCGCCGCTCCCGGACGGAGCACTTTCCGCCGCCGTGGAAGCGGAGGATTACCGGGTCACCTCTGTGGAGCATACCGAATAATCCGGATAACCGGGCACATCGGTTCACACAGCATCCTCTCAGAAAAAGCTCTTGGTGGTTGAGGCTTCTTTCAGGAAGCCCCTTCCGCCCGGAAGCGGCAAAAAGGCGCGCGGAATCCGTGCGCCTTGCTTTTTTATTGCGGGTCTTTCCTGAAGCCCAATTTATAGGGAATGCGGTGCCAGTAGTAATAGCCGGACGCCGCAACGGCGTGCAACGGGCGAAGCCCGCGCCATAGCCACCGGCAGAAGCGATAGGACCGCGAATCTGTGCGGATATCGCGCTTAGTGCGGACAAAGTGCGCGACCCGACAGCATACCTGCTGCGGGAGAATCAACTCCGTCCATCTCTGCGCGTCGCCATTCAGGATAAGCATGCCATCCTTCCGGATCTTGTGAATCCGGTGCAGGATATATGCGCCGTCTATACGCCTGCACAGGATTATATCCCCCACGCGGGGGACATAGTCCGGCTCACGGACAAGAAAGACGGTGGAGCGCCGGTTCAGCAGGAACGGCACCATGCTGTTTCCCGTCACCAGAAGCGGCAGTTCCTCGCCGGGACGCAGAGCGGCAATGCACGCCGTCAGCGCCTCCCGGTCAATCTGCAGGGAGTGGCTCTCCCCGCCGGTCTGCGCATCCTTCATTGAGCCGTCTCCCCGAACACGGCACTCCAGGTCATGTCCACCGCCTCCTGATCCGGGCGACAGCTGAGGCGCAAGACCGGCACCAGCGGCATCATACCGCCGATCGCCTCCATCACGCAGTCGGTCAGGCGGGCATCCCACATGGGAAGGAAAATATGCGACACATACTGCGTCATGATCTCGTGTTCGGAAAGCCGCCAGATACTGTTCTCCGGCGCCTGATCCAGCACCACGATGCCCCGCAGGGGCGTGGCGCGATTCAGTTTGTAGGGTGAAGAGCCGCACCACGGACTGCCATGCGCCGTAACGCCGCGTCCGTCCTCGTCCAACGTCAGGAACACCTTGTCGCCATTGATGATCTCCGCGCCGCGGAACTGCTCCCACAGGCGTGCCTGCGTGGTCTTGCCAATGCCGGATCTGCCGACGAACATCACGCCACCCTGCCCCGGCATCTCCACCAGGGAGGCATGGACGAACACGGTGCGCGCGCGTCCCGCCATATGCGAGTACAGCGCCGCCAGAAACAACTCCATGACGCCCTCTTCGCGCGGCTTGACCACCAGCGCGGTGGAATTGGTATAATCCCCGTCCGACACCATGAAGTGTCCCGGACAGGAATGTATGCTGAACACGTGCTCCACCGGGTGATCAGGTGTCACACTGCTGATATCAAACTGCGTGTACCCCTCTGTCAGGCTCACCCGGCACACATCGGTATCTGTCTGGTTTTCTGCGGGACCCTAAAACCCGGAAACCAGGCGGCAGAAACTGCCGCCTGCAATCCGAATGTTCTGTCCCGCAATTCTGAACATCTCTGCCATCATTGCGTTACTTTGCCGATTCTGATTACGTCAGATCAGACTGCGCTTAGTCCGCGTCCGGCCGCGCAACGAGGCAGCCCTCGAGCAACGCCCGCTGATCTCTCACGTACTGGTCGTTATGGGTGGTGAGGGAATCAATCAGCCAGTTCACCATGTCCATCACATAGTTGGAACCGGTGTAAACGAAGTCAGAAGCCTGAACCTTGCCGGTGCCCGCATTCCAATAGTACGTGCCATTGAAAGTAACCTGAGAAGAAGAAGCAATATTCTCCTTCACGTTCATCGACAGAACAGCCGCTTTGGGTGCAACATAGACCTTCATAACAGAAACTCCTTTCTTAGTGTTTCTTGGCTCTGCGTGGTAATTATATACCTTTTCTTCATATTTGTCAATAGCTTTGAGAAAAATAAAATGAATTTTTTTACTTTACTTCCCCTCTGCCCCTTCCGGAGCAGCCGATTCCGCCGTTTCCTCCGCTTTTCTACGCAGGTAAGCGGCATGGATGCGCGCGGCACGCTCGCAGACCGCCTTGGCGATGCGGTCCGGATGTCCGGTCTCCGAGGCAAGTTCACCGGGACAGGTCAGGCAGAATTCCGCGTCCGGACAGTCGGCGCACTCTGGCGGCAGAGTCAGGGCATCCGCCCGCCGCAGCAACTCCTGCCACGCGGCGGGGATGTCATACGGCTCGGTCAGCTGCACGTATTCGCCCTCAAAGAAGGCGCACACCTGCAGGTGCCCATGCCACGTGATGACGCCGCTGCAGCCGTACGGGGAACAATTTGAAAAGGGCGTTTCGATCGGCTTGTGCTTGTACCCGGACAGCTTTTTCAGATCCCAGTCCTCAATCCGATCCTCCAGCCGGGATTCCCGCGGGTCATTCTCCGTGACGCGTGCCGAAGCATTGACGCCCGTCGTAATCTCCAGCCCGAGCTTCTTCTCCTGCGCGTACGCCTCCAGCTTATCTAGGTCGGACTTGTTCTGCTTGACCAGCGTAGACGTCACCTGCAAGGGAATTTCCGCCGCCCGCAGAAGGTCGATGGCGTGGTTCACCTTGTCAAAACCGTGCGGGTCGCCGCACATGGCGGCATAGGTCTCATTATCGGCGCCGTACAGCGACAGCTTGACACCCCGCGGCGGGAAGCGGAGCAGGTGCTCGACCGCCCGCTCATCCAGCAAAGCGCCGTTGGTGAACAGGGACGGATAAATACCCTGCCGGGAAATGCCCTCGTATATCTCCCAGAAATCCGGGCGAGTCAAAGGCTCGCCGCCGCTCAGATTGACGGCGACCAATCCCATTTCGGCGAACTGCCGCGTGATCTCCAGCCATTGCGCTGCGCTCAAAGGCTTGCCACGCTTCTCCATTTCCGCGCGGCTCAGATGCACGTAGCACATGGGGCAGTTGAAATTGCACAGCGGGGTCATCTCCAGCGTCAGCGAAAACGGACTGCGCGTCTCCTTGCACCATTTCCGCATGGCAAGAAACTGAATATTGAACGGTCCGATGAAATCCTCCAGCTTATGCTCTTCGGGTCTCATGCTTCCAGAACTCCCTGCTCGCGCAGGCTGTCGAGGAACGCCTGCGTATCCGCCGTCGCCTGCTCCTCGCTGACATCATACTCAGCACGCAGTGCCGCGACCAAGCCTTCCAGCGTATCCGTTCCGGCTTCCAGCGCCTTCCAGAGCAGGTAACCGGTCTCGGACAGCGACACCATTCCCTTCAGCTCGGAAGCGCGGGTGCCAAACGGCACCGCCATGTACATGGGACCGACCTTTCTCAGCACGAATCCGTCCTTCAGTTTGTAAGTCATTGCAGTTTCCTCCCGTAATTATGTAATTATGTTTTTTATTATTTTGCGCAAAGTTTTTTGTCAGACCGTTGTCTGCTGCCGGTACGGCGTGGGATCAATCTCCGTGAAGCTTCCGTCCCCGTCCACCTGAATGATGTGGTCGGCATACGCAAGCATACTGGCGCGGTGCGTAGTCAGCAGGCAGATGCGCCGCGGGTCGGCTTTCATGACCGCGTGCAGAACGCGGGATTCGGTAGCCACGTCCAGTGCCGATGTCGCCTCATCCATAATCAGGATCGGCGCCTCACGGAGGAGGGCGCGGGCGATGGCGAGCCGTTGCAGCTGTCCCTCGGAGAGGTTCACGCCGCGCTCACCCAGCACGGTATCCAGCCCTTCCGTCTGCTTTGAAACGAATTCCCACGCGTCCGCCGTTTCCAGCGCGGCGCGGAGCTGCCCGTCGGTCGCTTCCGGCGCAACCGCAAGAAGATTGTCCCGGATGGTGCCGGAGAACACACTGTTTCCCTGCGGCACGTATGCGCACAGACGCCGCGTGCTGTCGCTGACCGGCAGCTCGGAGGAACCGTCCTCCAGCCGGACTGTCAGGGTGCCGTCCTGCGGGCGAAGCAGCCCCAGCATCAGGCGGAGCATCGTGGTCTTTCCGCCGCCGGAGGGACCGACAAAGGCAAGTATCTCGCCCGGCTGTGCCTTAAAGCTGACATGGGACATCACGGGAGCCTTGCCGTCTTCGTAAGTGAAGGACATATCCCGCGCCTCCACCACAAGACCGGTTTCCTTGGTTTTCGCCAGCATTTTCTTGGCGGGACGCGCATCCGCGTCGGTCTCCGCAGGCTTCTCGGTAACTTCCATGATACGCCCCGCCGCTGTGGCAACGGAAACGGCGGCAGGAACCATGGAAGTCAGCGCCGAGAAGGAGGAGGACAGATTGGATGACAGCTGCAGGAACATGGTCATCTGACCGTAGGAGATGACATTCGTCCACAGCCGATAAATTGCCCAGCCATAGCAACCGTACCCTGCGATAAGTCCCAAAACGCCCATAGCAAGGCTGACCACGACAGACATCTTGGCATAGGAAAGCTGGATAGTCTTGTACTTCTCCAGCAACTCCTTCAGCAGGCGGCAACGCTGCTTGGCAAGGTCGAACGCCTTCACGAGCTGGATATTCTGAAATGCCTCCTCGTTAAAGGACAGGATCTCGCCGTTGATTTTACGGGTCTGCTCATTGTATCGGCGCATGATCTTCATCAGCGGCTTGGCAGACAGGACAAGGATAGGCGCAGACGCCAGCGCGAACAGCGCCATAACCCAGTCATAGTACAGGATAATAGCGAACGCGCCGATAAACTGCACCAGTTGCGTGAGCAGTCCGGGCAGAAAATTGATGATGCCGGACACAACGCCGCCGACATCGCCCTCCAGACGGTTGAGGATTTCGCCGGAATGGAATTCGCGCAGTGCCTCCCAGCGGGACAGCATGATCCGCTCAAAGACCTCCTGCCGCACCTCGTTCATCACGCGGACGCGAACCTGTGCCGTGATCCACGAGGCGATGGCGCGGAAAGCGAGCTGTCCGACCGCCAGACCAGCCATAACCCCCAGCGCGGCAAACAACCGATCCCTGTCCTTCACCTCGGCAGTCACCGCGTCAATCAGGTTCTTGGATGCGACCGCAGTCAAAAGTCCCATGACAACGGCGACCAGCCCGATGACCACAAACGCCGTCACACCCACCCAGTATTTTCTTATGTAGTGGGACAGCCACACCCACTCCCGCAGGTGCTTACGTATCTTACCCTTATATTCCTTCAGCTTACCCATTCGGTCTCTCGCATTCTCCCGCGCGGGCGCACAGGCTCCGCGGACATTTGGCATTATTATACCACACACGCTGCCGGAAATCAAGGCTTTTCCCTGCCCTGTCCGCTTTGCTTTTGTAAACTTTTTGCAAGAGTAACGCATTGAAGGTAAGCTGTGTTTATGATTATCAGTCGGCACTTGGTACTGCTTACTTTGACAACATTTCCGTTGTCGAGGTTAGAGACGGTAGTGCTGAAAGCTATGCCTACTATGATGATGGAATGCCTAAGGAACTGCTGAATAACTCGCCTCCAAATCTCCCGAGCATTCAATCATGCATACCGCTTCCGCTCTCGCCCTCGATCGTTACGAATTCGTTATAGTCGAAATCAAGGTTGATTCCGCGTATACCGATTGTCAGAATATCGTTGCTGTCATATATTTTTTCGATGTTTTTCAGTCGTAACAGCAATGTTTTCTCTCCTTCTTCCTGCTATCGATTACCAGAAGTTAGCCGAGGCTAACCATGTGCGCTTCAAATCCCGAAACACCGCTTGGAACCGCAATCATCCGGGCGAACTACTCCTTACACTGCGCATCCAGACGGAAAAACGCCGAAAGCTGTTCTTTTCCGCCTGCATGACGGACTGTTCCGTTCTCGATCCACACGGCGCGGTCGCACAGAGCGGCGGCACAGCGGCAATCGTGCGTAACCGTGATCATCGTGTTCTTTGTATCCGTGTGAATGCGGTTCAGCACTTCCACCATTTTGCAAAGTCCCCGGTAGTCCTGCCCGACCGTCGGCTCGTCCAGAATCAGCACTTCGGGATCTGTCGCGACCACCGCCGCGATTGAAACTCTTCGTTTCTGTCCTTCGGAAAGCGACTGTGGGTGACGGGCGTACAGGTGCTTTATCCCGAATTTTTCGGCTATTTCGTCGGCGTATTCGTCCGACTTCGCGCCGAATTTTATCTCCTTTTCGACCGTCGGCATAAAAAGCTGATAGTCGGGGTTCTGATAAACCACGCCAATTTTTTGATACCATTTTTTGCTCTGCTTGCTTTTTTGCCCGAATTTATCGTCTATGTTCTGCATAATCACGCCGCGGGTGGGCTTTTCAAGACGGGAAATCAGTCTTAAAAGGGTTGTTTTGCCGCAACCGTTTTCGCCGAGCAGCACCGTGCGTGAGCCTTTCAGCACATCGAAAGTAACGCCGTTCAGGATACCGCGCTCTTTCACCGAAAACGCAACATCGGACAGCGAGAACACGGGTAGCGTTCCGCTGAATTCCGAACAGGTATCTTCCATTTCGGCTGACTGCTCTTTCAGGTAAGTTTCTCTGTCCGTCATCTCGCTTACGCTCTTATTTCCAACGCGAAAAACCTTATCCACGAACGGCAGAACAACATCGAGCCTGTGTTCGATGACAATGATACAATAACCCGCTTTTGCAAGCGATTTGAGCGTGGACATCAGCATTTCCGCGCCCGCCGTGTCGAGATTGGCAAGCGGCTCATCCAGAATAACGATCTTCTGCCCCATCGCAAGCGTGGAAGCGGTAATCAGTCTTTGCTTCTGCCCGCCGGACAGCTTGCGGCTCTCCCACGACTGATCCAGTTTCATAAGGCGGCAGACTGTGTCGATCTGTTTGCTGATTTTCTCCGGTGAAAACGCCAAATTCTCGCAACCGAACGCGATTTCGTCCTCTACCGTTTTCTGAATGATCTGCTCGTCTGCATTTTGCAGAACGACGCCGACTTTGCGGCAGACCTCGCCAAGGCGCTTTCCCTTGATATTCTCGCCGTTTATCAGCACCTCACCCGACAGGTTTCCGTCCGTGATATTCGGGATAATGCCGCTTATGATATACAAAAGCGTGCTTTTCCCCTCGCCCGAATGTCCCGAAACAAGGTTTACCTCTCCGTAATCCAGCGCGATATTCACATTTTCGAGTATCTGCAGGTTTCCATCGTAGGAAAAGCTGACATTTTTCAGTTCTATCGCGTTCATAATACCACCGTGCAAACCGCGCCTGCGGCAAGTCCCAAAAGAAACAGCACATCCGTCAGGCAAACGGTTTCTTTTTTATATACCGTGTAGGGCACCTTTTCAAGCGAAAATCCGCGCGTTTCGACCGACAGCGACAGCGTGTCCGAAATGTTGACGAGTCGCATTACGAACGGCACCAAAAACGCTCTGTAAAAGATTTTCGGGTTTAATACGCTACCTGCGCCGCGGGTTTCCATCGCTTCTCTTACTCTTTTTATCTCCGCGCCGAGTACAGGCGGAAAAGACGTTGCAATCAGCATACCGAGCATAACCCCCCTCGGCATTTTGAGCGTGGAAAGATTTCTCGTCATATCCGCAGGTTCAACGCTCATGCCGAGCGCGGCGGCAAGGAATACGGAGGCGAAACGGTTTGCCATCGCCATCGCGGCTTTTCCGTCCTTTCCGTATGCAAAATATGCAAGGGTTGCAAAGGAACCGCCGGCGAGGATCAGCACCGGCAGCATACGGAGGCAACGCCTCCTGCATCCGAACAGCATCAGCCACACGAAGCACCCAGCTAAGAAGAAAGAGCATTTTACGCTTCTTGCCATGCACAACCCGAATACGATTAAAAACAGGCTTGACAGAAACACGAATAGGGGATATCGCTTCTTTTTGAAAGACCAAAATCTCATTTTTTCAGAACCCCGGCTTTTTTCAGCTCTCTCGCAATCAGCATTCCAACAACCGAGCCGACGAAACAAAGCGCAACGGCAGCAACCGAAATACCGACTGCGACACCGGGATTTGTGCCGCCAAGGAACAGACTCGTCGCCGCCTTTTCACTGCCCGTAACCGTATAAAATGTGTTGTAATACAGCCACATCAAGGGAAGCGTGAGCGGCATATACAGGGTTCCGGCGACAACGCACGCCCAATCGTTTTGATATCCGCGAAAGGGGAGAAGGGCAACTCCCTCTGCAATCAGGGCACAGACCGTGAGGAGTGCCATGGGAGGAAACATAAAAATCAGGAATGCCGAGATGAAGACCGACTGCAAAAACAGTGCGCCCGGCTTTCGGACTTTCATCAAACCGATGACGGGGAAGATCGAAAACTGAAGTCCCAAGCCGAGCTGCACAATTCCGAACAGCGGGACATTCACAAGCAGGGGCATGACCGCGCCCGTAACCAGTGTGCAAGCCGTGATAATGGCAAGAAATACGATGTCTTTTATCTTGTATTTCCTGATTATTCTATTGCTTTCTTCGGATCCTTTGGTTTTCTGTTGTATGATTTCAGGCTGATCCGCCGTGTTTTCATTCTCTGCGTTTGCAATCAGAGCGGAAGCCGCTTCTTCTATATCATTGCTTTTCTTCTGTTCTTCCACCTTACACCTCCTCTGTCACTGTCATCACTCCGCCGGCAACCTGATAGATTCTGTCGGCAATCGCCATGGTCGATTCTCTGTGCGATACGAGAATAATACTCTTTTTGTTCTTTTGTTCTTTTAACGCCCTTAAAATAATGCCCTCGTTGATGCTGTCAACATTGCTTGTGGGTTCATCGAGAAGAATCAGTTCGCTCCCTCTCAAAAACGCGCGCGCTAAGCCGATCCGCTGTTTTTCTCCTGCGGAAAGGTTATCTCCAAGCGCGCCGACCTGCGTTTTGTATCCGTCGGGAAGCGTCATGATAAAGTCGTGTACCGAAGCCATTTTGCAGGCGTTTTCGATTTCTTCCTGTGTGGCGTCGGGTTTTGCGATGCGAAGGTTATCCTCTATCGTCTCCTCAAAGAGGTAGGTGCTTTGTGACACCATCGTTACATTTTTCAGAAGCGAATTTGTGTTGATTTTATCAATATCTATATCGTCGTAGTTTATCTCACCGCCGCTTCTTTCCCAAAACCGCAAAAGAAGTTTTAAGAAAGTTGACTTGCCGCAACCGCTTTCGCCAACGATACCGATAATTTCACCCTTTTGGGCGTGCATTTTAATATCTTTCAGAACTTCGGTCTGTCCGTCGTAACTGAACGAAAGGTCTTTTACGTCGAGATTTTCGTAATCGAAATCTTTGCCGTTTGTAACCGCTTCGACCGCAGGCTTTTCCGCAAGAAGATTCAGTACTCTGTCGCCGCTCGCAAAGGTCTGCGTAAGGTTGCCTGGCAGCGAACCTACCGCGATGACCGGGCCGAACGAGGAAAATACCGTTACCGTCCCGATTATCATTCTCCCGAGCGAGAGCATATCGTTCTTCACGAGCAGTATTCCGACCGCAAGCGTGATCAGCACGAACACCGACACCGTGAGTTCGATTGCCGAACCCGCGCGGGTGATGTTGTGTTTCATCTTCTTGGTTTCCGCAAGCAGTCCGTCCGAACGTTTGTTGACTTCCTCTTCTCTCTCTTCGCCTGCGTTGTTCAGAACGATGTCTTTGATACCCTTGATACTGTCAAGGAAGTACGCCGAAAACGAAGCGAATTCCGCGCGGTATTTTACGCCGCTTTCCTTCAGTCTGCCCGACGAAATCAGCGGCACGACAATGCCGATTGTAAAGAAACCTACGAGAGCCACGAGCGCGAGATACCAACTTGAAACAAACCCGACGAACAGGAACACCGCCACAGATACAAGCACGGCAATGCAGATGGGCGAAATGGTGTGAGCGTAGAAAACCTCAAGCGTTTCGATGTCCGAGGTGATCATTGCGATGATACTGCCTTTTTGTTTGCTTTCGAGTTTCGCGGGACACAGCACGCGAAGAGCGCCGAAAATTTTATCACGGAGAACCGCAAGAAGCCGGAACGCGATATAGTGATTGCTGTACTGCTCGAAATAGCGAAGCAGACCGCGAAGAACACCGCAACTTATCGTAAGACCGATAATCCACCCGTAAGAAAGCGCAATCGCTTCTCCGAGGGCTTTCGCAACGCCTACCGCGCCGAATACCGTGACGCCCATCGCGCAGACAAAGCCCACACTTCCGTTGATGACAGCTAAAATCATGATGTAAGACAAACTGCCGAGAAGGGCAATCAGGCTTGCCATGATTTTCGCGCCGCTTCTTCTCAAAGACTTTTTCTGCGTACTCATGCTACCACCTCCGCATAAGCCTGCTCAAGAGTTTTCTGCGCGGTGTAAAGGCGTGCGTACCCTTGCTTTGCCGCCATCAATTCGTCGTGAGAACCGGTTTCTTTTACCTCGCCGTCTTCCATACAATAAATGTTATCCGCCGGAACGACATTGCAAGTCGGTGCGAGATCACGATAACGCTCTTTTCTTCCGAAATCGCCTTGATATTTTTCATAATAATGGCTTCGCTGTCGATGTCGATATTGCTCGTTGCTTCATCGAAAACGTAAATGTCTTTATCCGATACGAGCGCAATCGCAAGCGCAAGGCGTTGCTTTTGCCCACCCGAAATGTTGTTCGCGTCCTCGGTGATGACTTTATCCAAACCACCGTTTTCTTCGATAAACGCTTTCAGATTCACCTTTTCGAGCGCGGCGAATATCTCTTCGTCCGAAACGTTTTCTTTCGCCATCTTAAAGTTGTCTCTTACGCTTTCGTTGAAGATATAAGTATTGTAACTTACCGCCGAAAGGTGCGAATACCAATTTTCGCGGGAAAGTTTTTCAAGCTGTTTGCCGCCAACGGTCACGTCGCCTTTCTGCGGACGGAACGCGCCGACAAGCATATTGACGACCGTGGATTTTCCGCAACCGCTCTCTCCGACGATAGCAGTCATTCCCTTTTCGGGGAAAGTCATATTCACATTTTTCAGAACGTCGCGTTTGCCGTCGTAAGAGAACGTAACGTTTTCGAGTTTGATTTCTTTGCCGTCTACGGTTTCCGATCCCCATTCGGGGTCGGGT
>ERZ780149.4049-NODE-4049-length-11673-cov-5.810036_pt1 | contig 11673 bp, 4 predicted proteins | sample MGYA00511367_ERZ780149 | MGnify/ENA primary metagenome ERZ780149 (study PRJEB29588, sample SAMEA2153852) | human gut metagenome | biome: human gut; feature: human-associated habitat; material: faeces | place: Denmark | collected 2008/2010 ...
TGGTTTATTTGTCTCGAACGCTTTGCGTTCTCGACAGGGCTTATAGCCCTACAATGTAAAGAGCCCTACGATAGATTGTCGTTGGACTCTTTAACATTAAATATGAACAGTTATTTCAAAAGATTTGCTACTTCGCCTTACTCCAAGTGCGACTTGCATACTTACACTGCTTGAGTGCCGTCTTCGCAACGAGCTTGCCGTTTTCGTCGTAAACTCTTACCTGCACTTTATAGAAGTACTTCGTGCCTTTCTTACCGCTTGTGTTCGTGTAAGAAGCAGTTTTCTTCGTCACGGTGGACTTGTAGGAAGCTGCCTTCTTCGTGGAGCGGTAGAAGCGGTACTTCACGGTGAAGCCAAGGTCTTTCAGTTCCTTGATGGAAGCCTTAACCTTTGCGTCGCTCTTCAGGACTGCTTTGATGTTCTTCTTCGCCGTCTTGCTGGAACGCGCAACGAGCTTCATATCTTTTACGATGGACTTCGCTTTTGCGATGTTTGCTGCTGCGTCATCGGCCGGCTCTGCTGCCTTTTCGATTGTAACAGTTATGGTTGAGCCTGTCGCCGCTTCAGACATTGCCTTCAGTTCTTCCTGCGTGTAAGTCTTGTCGCCAAACGGTGTTCGAATTGTCAGCTTCGCGTCGGTGTCTTTTACGATGGAGTCGATGAAGCTCTTTTCAAGCGTTACATCAGCCTTTTCTGCATCGCCGACGGATTTGCTGGAAACAACCAAGATGATTTCGTTTGACTTGCTTGCTTTCGCCTGTTTCAGGATTTCTTTCTGATTGTCAGCAGAAACTTTGACATCGGCAACCTTCGTCTTAGTGCCGTCAGCGTTTGTCTTTTCGCTTACCTTGACTTCGGTTGGTGCGGTTGTCGTTTTCGTCTTGGCGTCGGTTGTGACATCGCTTACCGCTTCAATAACGCCGCCTGCCATACCGCCCGCGTCATCCCAAGCCTCAGAGCCTTCTTCTACTGTGTAGTCATCCGTGTAGTGGAATACGATTGCATCGCCGTCCTCTAAGAACTGCTCGTCAACTGCCAAAAGCGGGTGCTTGCCGTTTAAGGTGTACATCCAGCCGGAGAAGTTTCCGTTATCAAATTCTGCAAGTTCAAAATCCTCGTTATAGGTCACGGAGTAGATATACTTTCCGTACTGCGAATCTTCGGCATTGAAGCGGACTTTCGGGGAAGCTGTTTGTTTTTCAACTTCTTTGAGGAAATCCCAAACCGTTGCGTTAAGGTCTACCGTATAGGTTTTCCCTTGAATCCATGTCGTAAGGCCGCCTTTTTGCAGGGTATGGCTTGTCCCGTCCTCTCCGTGCCTTTCATCGCCTTTCAGGGTGAACTTTACATCAATCGTGCTCTTTGGATTTACTGCAGTGCCGCTCTTCTTGTTAATCTTTACCGTAAAGTCGCAGGTCATATTCTGATAGCTTGCCGTCAGGTGCACAATTGCCTGCTTGGAAGAGTCGAATCCGCTGATTTCTACATCATTAATCGTCAGATCCTTCGTTGTGCCGTCACTGTAGGTCACAGTGAAAACGATGTCTTTTAAATCCGTCTTTGGATCAAGCGTATCGCCGACAAAGTATTCGTTCTTGTAAGTGCCGCCTGCTTCCATCCTATATGGCACTGCTTCATCGGAAAGCACCGGGCAGTTTTCATCCTGCACCCAGTTGTGCATGCTGCTTGCATTCGCGTTCAGCATCTCTACGATTGAGCCGTTTTTCATTTCTTCCTGCGTACAAGCCTTCGCAAGCTTATCCTTATCTTCGCCAAGCGGATCGTCGTCACGGTTCATGCCGCTCTTTGACACGCCGGAATATTCTCTGGTGAGACCATCTTCGCGGTCTACCCAGTCACAGATGTCCTTAAGGCTGTCCTTAGAAGTATCATAGTAATAGGTATCGTCATTTGCGCCTTCTTTGAATCCCATCGGACGAATCTTGCTCGTGTCGATATGCTCTACTGCACCGATTCCCTTTACGCTCTCACTGTTTGTGATGAAGTAGTAGTTATTTTCAATGATATTACATTGATTCAGGGAGCGCATGAAGCCTGCGACAGCGCCTTTCGAGCCGTTAATGTTATCTGCCGGTACGCACTGCAGCGGCGAGCCTGCCGGAACGGTCTTACCGTTTAAGGTCAGGGAGCCGTAGAACACATTGTTACGGATATAGCCGATGCCATTATCATAGCACTGGTCGCAGCCGCCTTCGCCGCCAAAGAGGCCGCCAACGGCACGTGCGCCGGTAATATTAGCATTTACATAGCAGTTTTCGATGACCGCGCAGCGCGTGTTCGGCGCAGTCTGGTCGTCATAGCCGCCGCCTAAGATGCCGCCGATATATTCTCCGTCTGCATAGATATTTCCGGTAAACTGTGAGTTCTTAATGCTGCAGTCACGCATGGAAAAGGCTTTGTAGCCGGCAAGACCGCCCACATAGCTTCCGCTGCTGTAAAGGTCTGCGCCGCTCCTGCAGCTTACTAAATTGAATGCACCGCTTCCCACAATGGAGCCGAGGATGCCTTTTGCTGCCGGCTGTCCGTTTTCATCAACACCGATTTTGACGCCGGACTCGACTTTGCAGCCGATGGCACTAACCCCGCCGCTGTTTCCAATTAGTCCGCAGCTAAGCGTATTGGAACCGCTAAGCAGCGTGCAGTTTATGAGACTTGCATTTTTGCCGCCGGATTTCTCCGGGCCCATACTTGATGCAATTCCTGCGGAGGCAATGTACGCGCCCTGCACCTTCAGGTTCTTGATCGTACCGCTTCCGACCCTGCGGAAGAGACATTTTGCGCCTTTTGCATAGGTGATGGTATGACCATCTCCGTCAAAGGTTCCTTCAAATGGTGTCTGAGAGTTTCCAATCTGCTGCCAGCCTGCCTGAATGACGATGTCATCATTTTTAAGTACAAAGTAGGTATTTTTGAAATTTTCACCTCCGGCAGTTCTCTCTGCAATGAGTTCAAGGTGCTCGAAAGTTTCAATTTCATACGGAGCCGCTTCCGTTCCATCGCCTGCAAGGTTAAAAGAAGTGTCACGCACCCTTACACGGATTGGCTCGCTTACCAGCATGGTCGTCTCGCCTTTTGCAGTCGTTTTAAAAATCACGCAAAGATAGCTCCAAGTACCCGGCTTTGCCTTTGCCTGCTCTGCAAGGTTTACCGTCGCTTTCATACCGTCCAGACGGTAATCACTTTCCGGCACCAGCGAAAGCCCCTTTAAGCCGTTCAGGGTTCCTGCCGTATAGTGCCAGTCTGCGGTAATGCGGTCGCCGCTCTCTGCAGCCGTGCCTTCCGGATATTTCAGGTTCAAAGTGAGTTCCTTCTCCGTCAGCTCTGCTGCATCGTCTACGACAATGTCCTGTGGCAGCGGCTCTGCAACCTCTAATTTTCCTTCTTCGGTTGTCGGCTTCACATAGTTACAGATAACCGTGCTCAGGCACTTTCGTCCCCACGGATCCATTGCATCGCTTCTCCAGTCTGCATTCGTGCCGCCGTAATAGATTACTGCATTTTCACTGAAGTAAACATTTTGAACACCCGTCTGATGCTGAATCTTCTTTACCGATTTTGGAAGAATGATGCTCTCAAGACTGCTGCAAGGAAAGAAAGCTCCAATCGGGACTTCGGTCACCTCTCCCTGCACTTCAATATGCTTGATGGAGTGGCAGTCTGCAAACTGATTCAAACTCAAAGTGGTAACCTTCGGCGGAAGAATGATTTCCTCAATCGCCGTTCCTTTAAAGGCCCGCATGCCAAGTCCTGTCAGGCTCTGCGGAAGAACAAGTTTTGTGATTTTCTTACATCCCTCAAAAGCGTTTGCACTGATTTCCAAAAGACCTTCCGGAAGCACCGGATTTTCAAGCACCTCGCAGCCTGAAAAGGCACTGTAGCCAATCGTCTTTAAGGAAGAGGAAAGCCCTATCTTTTTCAGCGCGCTGCAGCCTGCGAAAGCCTCGCTTCCGATGCTTGTAACCGTCTGCGGCAGGGAAATTTCCGTAAGCGCGCTGCAGCCGGAAAAACACTTTGCCGGAATTTCGGTAAGCCTGCTTCCTTCGCCAAAGGTCACTTTTCGAAGCTTCGTAAAGCCGGAAAACATGCTCGCATTCAGCTCGCTGACCGACGCCGGAATCGTAAGCTCGACTACGGAAGGATTCACATAATACAGGGCCGTTTTATCCCTGTTATAGATTGCGCTGTAGCCTGCGCCCGAGCTGTTTTCTTCAAAAATAAAGTTTGCTTTTCCTTCTCCTGTAAAGGTGACCTTTGCAAGCGTTTCTTCGGAAAACGGCGTTTCGCCCCACTCGGTCAGTGACGCAGGGATTGTCACCGTCTCAAGGGAGGTACAGTCCCCATAGGCATCATAGGCATAATCGGTTGCGCGGAAGGTCTGATTTCCAAAGCTCTTTACGCCCTCCTGATAGATAACATCTGTCAACGCATCGCAGCCCGCGAAGGTTCCAATGCTGACCGCTCCTACTGTTGCCTTCTTTAATGCGGTGCATCCGCCAAAGGTCGCTCTTCCAAAAGTTTTCGTTCCTTTCGGAAGCACAATTTCGGTTAAAGCCGTGCATTTCGCAAAGGCTGCAGCGCCTAACACCGCCTCGCAGCCTTCGGCAAAGGAAATGTCCGTCAGCTTCTGGCAGTTATAGAAGCTTTTATCCATAATCTGCGTTAGAGTACTTGGAAAGCTTACTTTCTGCAAATTCGTGCAATCGCTGAAACCGGTATAGAGTCCTGTAATCCCTTCTTCAATCCGAATTTCCTTTACTCGGTCTGCATATTTATGCCACGGCGAAGTTTCGGATGTTGTCTTGCCGCTTCCGCTGATGGTCAGAATCTGCGTATCAAGGTCTAAGAAATATTTCGCATTGCTTCCTCTGTTCTGTCCGCAGTCACCGTTTGGCATCGCGCAGGTAACATGGCAGGCAGGCGGAAGCAGGGCGTTTTCCGCATCGCCCTGTGCCGTTATCATGTAGTCTCCTAACTCGGTAAATACAAGCGTTACCTCGCCGTTTGTGTCGGTCAATTTTCCTGTAAGTGGAGTGAAAGCACCTTTCTTCCATGTTCCGATTTGAACGCCTTCAAGCGGTGTTCCGTCTCGGTCGGCTAAAGTCAGGGTAAATTCTTCCCCCGGTGCCGCCTTTATCTCGGCACTGTCAAATTTACAGTAGCCTGCAACAGCATCTATCGAAGCATAAATTTCATCGCCTGCTCTCAGCGAGGTTTTGTCTGCCCCGCTTTGCACACGCTTGCCATTTTTAAAGAAAGTGAGGCTCTGCGGCTCGCCGCCCCAGAATTTACGGATGAGAAACTTCTCATCGGAGTTCTCCGCTATGTAGTCCTCCACTGTCAGATATGTTTTATGTGCGGCTTTCAGCGCTTCATCCAGAGTGAATTTTTCGTCCCCGTCTAAGTCCACAACGGTCACCGAAAGATGTGCCGCTGCTGTTCCGTCCTCTGTAGTGCCTAAGAGGCCCCCCTTACTTACCGTAAGCTCTACCTGTATCGGTGACTGCGGACTGGTTTTAGCCGTCAAGGTCTTGCTGCGTGCGGTATAGGTCTCGCCGTTAATTTCAGCGGTCGCAATTACATGATATTGCACCGGCCTACTGTATTCGCTAAAACCAATGACAGTCTTCCATGCCTCGCCACCAACCTGCGCTAAGGATGGCCATTTCCTACCATTTCGGTACCACTGGTAGTTTACCGTGGTTTCCGGTGGCAAGTCTTGCAGCTTGCCGCCTTCATCATAATATTTGGTAACCCGTGCTTCAATAATATGTTGGATGCCGTCATTTGGGTAAAATTGTACGGAAGCATCATCAAAATCCGTGGTAAAGACCAGCGTTTTCGCCTCGCCGTACTCCGGTATGCTGTCCGCCCAAACAGCGCTTGGCATCATGGTAAAGGCCATGATAAATGCCAAAAGCACAGTGAGCGTTTGTTTGAAAAGATTTGTCTGTGTGTTCATGTAACACCTCTTATTTCTTCCAGATTCTTGTGCCATAGCTGCACTGCTTCAGCGTACTCTTTGCAACAAGCGTCTTTCCGTCATAAACAAACACGCGGGCTTTGTAGTAGTATCTCGTGCCCTTTACGCCCTTCGTATTCGTGAAAGTACTTACGCTCTTTGTCTTCAGAGCCCTGTAGCCGGAAGCTTTCTTCGTCGAGCGATAGAAACGGTATTTTACGGTATATCCCATCGCTTTCAGCTCCTTGATAGCCGTCTTGTTATTCTTTACGCTTACCTGAGCCTTTACCGATTTCTTGCTTGTCTTTGTGGTTTTTACCTGAAGTTTCACATCCTGTAAAAGTGCCTTTGCACGTGCCTGCTTCTGCGCGGAAATCTCTTTTTCTGCTTCTGCTTTTTCTACTGCTGCAAACATGCCGAGACGGTCGGTCTCAAAGGTAAGGTAGCTCTCGTTATTCACCGTTTCAATGCTGTGCGGTAAAGCGGTGCAAATGCCGTTTTCGTCAATCGAAACCAGAAGGAGGTCTTTTCCCTTCAGTGCATCGGAAAGTGGAAGGCTCACGCCTGCCTTCGCCCCGCCTAAGTCGGTAAGGAACTTATTTCCTGCTTTTGCGCTGACTGTAAACAGCTTGCCTGTTTTTCCGATTGCCGATTCTGCCGGTTTTTGCGTTCCGGCGAGTGCTGCTTTTTCATTGATACTGATCGTAATCGTATCGCCTGCCTCGCCTGCCGTAAGGGCGGTAAGTGCATCGTGTGCAAAACGCATCTGCGTGCGGTCTGTCTTTAAAAGAAGGTCTGCCTTACTGTCCTTTGCAATCGAAGCAAGGCTATCTTTTGGAATCGCAATGTCCGTCCGGCTTGCATCGCCGGATTTTACGGTAATGGTAACAAGGTCTGATTTGTTTGCTTCTGCCTGTTTTGCAAGTTCCTTTGCGATTTCTTTGGAAACATTTGCAAGAACCTTAGAAACAGCTTCTCCCTGTTCATTCTTTGCAGCCTGCGCCTTACCACCATCGATTGTCGTCTTAGTTACGGTTGTTACTTCGCCGGAGGTTGTCTCCTTTACGGTAATGACATCTACAGAAGATGGAATCGGCCCGATGGCGCCGCCTCCGCCGCCTCCGCCGGTATTTCCGCCACTGGTGCCACCTCCTGCAGCCTTTTCGACCGCTTCAAGTTTTGCAAGTACCGAGCTGCCAGCCCAGCCAAGAAGGGCTTTATCCTCTTCGGTCATAGCTTTGCGGATAGCTGCGACATCTGCCTTAACCTGAGCAGCATTTGCCTCTGTTACTTCCGAAGCCTTCGGAAGTGCTGAGATCTTCTCATAAAGGTTTGCGGCATTTTCATTTCCTTTCAGCTTTAAGCCTGCCGCTACCAGTGCTTGATACTTTTCTAAAACACCATAAAGTTCTGAATGCTTGTTGGTTGCATTTTCAAGTTCTGCCTTGCTTTCTTCATCCAGAGCCCCATACTGCGCGATGAGAGCTTCGAGCCGGCTTAAATTTTCAGAAGTCAGTGCATCTGCCTCCGGCATCGCCTTTACATCCGTAGCGAAGCTGCTGAGATCAGAAACGGCTTCTCCTCGCGTAAAGCGTGTAATGAAGTAGTAACTTTTTACGTTCTGATTGACATCTGTAATCGTCAGCCGGTAAAAGTCATCCATTCGTGGGCTGAGCATAAACTGTTTTTCACCGCAAAAACTTCCGCCCATTGATATTTCCACGCCTTGAATGGTTTTACTCATCACAGCGCTTACGCCGGTAGGCAAGGTAATGTTCAAATATGAGTTCGTAGAAAGCTTGTTAAAATAGTTCACATAATAGGCATAGGTATCTTCATCAAAGGTTCTGCTTAGGGTGGTTGTACTGCCTTCGCTATTCACCAAACGAACCCTCGTCTTTTCCACATCCGATGCGAAGATAACCTTGACCAGATAGTCCTTTTTCGTCATGCCGTCTGCTGCCGTTACCGTCATGGTGAAGGACTTGTTTGTTTCCCCATACAGCGCTTCCATGTTTAAAAATGCACTGTCAGCGACTGATTCTCCTGCAACAAGTCCCTCTGCGCCCGAGAAGGTTACTGTCGCGCTGGGAACCTTTGGCTTTGCTGCAAGCAGCACTGCATGCGTATATTCGTTATGCAAAGTATCTTCCGGTGTATCCGTATCAAAGCTTTCCGGAACCGTAAGGGTATATCCTTCTTCGCTTTGCTCCATCTGGCATGCAGTAATGATGGAGTTTGATGGTCCAAAACGCAGCGCCTGCACTTCCTGCAGGGAAGTATCAGTAGGGTCATCCTGCGGAACATTCGCTGCGGCTTTTCCCTGATAGTCGATTAAATATACCACGCATGCTGTGCCGACAGCTTTGTAGCGATAACTGCCTTCATAAGGAATAGTCACGGTCGTATTTTCGTGAATGCCACCTACACTTGTACTTGTCGCTTTATTTGAAAAATAGTAAGGCTTCATGTTGGTATATACCTCTACCACATTCAGCCCCGGCTTTAGGGTAAAGGCGGAACTGATGCCATCTGCAGCTTCGGTCTTACCGTGGAAACTTCCGCCGATCTTCTGTCCGTTTACTACAACCCAGCTTAACTGCGATTCTTTCCAAGCTGCATAAGGCAGGAGAGCATTTAACTTGAATCCCTCAACGCCCTCATCCCGACTGCAAACCTGTGCGTGCAAAACAACCGGCGTCTCAGAGTAGAGCGTTTTCGCAAAGACAGAGGTTGCTATTTCGCCTTCTGAAGGAAACTCCACCTGAAACTCAGGCAGTGCCGTGCCTTCTTCCGTCAAAAGACTCACCGAGGAAGGAAGATACGGGCGATAGTCAACACTCAGTCTTTCGCTGTCAGCTGCAATGGTGTACAGCTTCGTGTTATTACCTTCATCTTTGGTCTGCAAATAGAGGCAACGTCCCAACAGATGCCAGTATTGAGAACTATTCTCTTCTGTTATATAGGCTGCCTCCGGGCTTGCCGCCTTTGTGAGGTCGAGAACAAAGGTATTGGTATCGTAATCCACCGTCAGCGCACCTTCCTTTGTTAAGTCAAAGTCATCGGCTGGTGAACCACTCCATGCCTTTTCAATTGTCACACCGTCCGGAATGGTGCCGCTGAGCTGACCGCGGAAAGTATAGATTGCCAAACGAGCACTAAGGTCAGTTGCATTGTAATTATCCACAGGGATTTTCACTGTATAAATCTGATCGCTATTTTCATACTTTTGCAGCTCATAAGGCTCTGGCATCTTCCAGCTTCCCAACGAGAAGGTGACATTTGGAGCCTTTACGACAACCTTCGTTGTTGCACTTTTCAAAGTAACAGGACTTTTTCCCGTTTCTGTAACAGTAGCCTCCACGCGGTAATATGTTACGCCTGCCGTATCGGTTGCCGGTGTGTATGTATCTGTATTTTTTCCATCAATTACCGTCGTGACAGTTTCCGGTGTCTCACCTTGGTACCATGTGTACTGAATATCGCTTCCTTCCGGTGCTTCAACCTCTAGCTTTAATGGCTCTGCAGCAGCATTTTGGTTATATTCTACTCGCTCCGGAAGGTCGGTTTTAATCTGCACTTCATCAGAGGCCTCCACAAAGTGGAATTGGTATATGTGACCCTTATTCGCTGAATAATTATGTATCTTCGTTGGGTTTTCTTCCGGGCCCGAATAATCTGATAGCAAATATGCCAAAATACACTTCGTTGAGCCTTTGCCATCTGTGAGTGTCACAGTCGTTTCAGTCATAGGATTTTCCGGTTTTTTATTAGCAGCAAATTGCATAAAATCGTTTGGAGATACTGTGCCATTTTCTACTTCCATAAAGAACCCATATTTAGGGTCAGAGGAAGTGAAGGAAATGGTTACTTCTTTTGTCCCTGCTGGAACGGTGTAGGTGTATTCATATAACCAATCTTTACTTGGTCCTCCCTTAAACTGAAACTTTGAGGTAATAGGTGCTGTCTTTTTATTTAACGGCTCCGTTGACAGTGTAAACTGTGTCAAACCTTTTGCGTCCGGGGTCTGAATTTTTATCGGTTCCGGTGCTGTTTCAAAATGGAACTGGTAGATTTTACTCTTGTTTAACCACCACTGGCCTGAAACGCCTGACGGTAGATATGGTAAGATACATTTTGTCGAACCCTTGCCATTTTTTAGTCTGACTGTCGTACTCTTAATAGCCTCTTCCGGTTTACTTTTTAACTGTAAAAAATCATTCATAGTTACTGTACCGTTTTCCGCTTCTACAAAGAATCCATTCTCAGAGTCAGAGGTAGTGAAGAAAATGGTTACTTCCTCTGTTCCTGCTGGAACAGTATAGGTGTATTCGCGTAAGACCGGTACACTTCGTCCGTTCTTAATTTGAAAATTTGAAGTCACAGGTGCAGCGTCCCTGTTTATCGGTTCTACCGACAGTGCAAACTCCGTCAAACCTTCTGCGTCCCCAGTCCGAATCGTCACTGCGCCCTCTGCTGCCTGCGGTGCAGGAGTTTGTGAAAGCACCTCGTCAGCGAGATTATTTTCCATGCTCTCCGCCCATGCCATGCTCGGCATATAGGTAAATACCATGATTACCGCCATGAACATGACAAGTGCTTTCTTGAAAACAATGTTTTGTGTTTTGTTCATTCTTTTTAATCCTTTCTTTTTGTATTTCGCTTCGGTGCGTTTTACGGGCTTCTGCCTCGTGCTGCGCGCCTCGCGATTATCTATGTAAACACTCTATTTGTGTAGTGGTCTTGTTACTCCGCTGTGCCTACCTGTATGGCTGACTCGGCACATTCGGCGGTTTCGGCATTTTCTGCCGCTGCGCGTGCCGCTTCTGCCGCCTGCTGCTCACGAATCTGCCTGCGATATTCTTTATGACGCTCGCGCTTTTCCTTTCTTCTGCGCCGTCTGTCAAGATAGGACTGCGCGACTTCCTTCACACCAGCCTTCTCAAGCATTCTGCCCCACGGCCCGAAGCGTTCCTTGAGTACCGTATCATACAGCAAATCGCAGCGTTCGGGCATTCGGTTGTTTTCCGCCACGAAGTCGCGTACAAGCTGCAGAAGCTCTTCATCGCTAAGTTTCCGATACGGCGCTGCGACTTCCCGCAGTTTCTTCGCTTTTTCGCCGCCTGTCAGGTTCGGGTCGTTCTTTATGCGTTCTTTGAGTTCCCTTTGGTTCATTTTGTATTCCTCATTTTCTGTTTCGGTTTCGTATCAATTGTATTTCTCTTGCCCCCTGTGGGCGGCGTGCTCTATTTTTCTTTCGCGCCGCCCTGAAAGGATGAAAAGAATGTTTGCAGTTTCATGGTAATAAAAAACTGCCCTCTTTTACTCTTGGGGCAGCCATTTTCTCACTTACCGACGCTTCTCGTCGTGATGCCTTTTCTACTATCCCAGAGATTTTAACATCCGATTCTCACTCGTCTCCCGGCTTGTCGTTTTGGATTTTATCCTTACGCTCCACGGTTGCTGATACAGCGGGTTTCTCATCCCGTTCCGTTAGTGAGAATCTCCTATGCAGTTTTTCTGTTTTATCGTGCACCTGAATTTCTGCACACAAAAAGACCTCTCTTGCTTGGCTAAGTGCCAAACAAAAGAAGTCTTGGTTTTCTAGCATATTCTATTTTAGAGGTGGTCTTTGCACACGCAAAAACTACCTTTTCAGCTAAATAGGAAAGGTTGGTTGGTTGGTTGGTTGG
>ERZ780149.4054-NODE-4054-length-11661-cov-3.467258_pt1 | contig 11661 bp, 9 predicted proteins | sample MGYA00511367_ERZ780149 | MGnify/ENA primary metagenome ERZ780149 (study PRJEB29588, sample SAMEA2153852) | human gut metagenome | biome: human gut; feature: human-associated habitat; material: faeces | place: Denmark | collected 2008/2010 ...
CCTGCCGAACGGTGTCGCACCGGCGACGCCGCACGCGGCGGAGCTCATCACGGAGAAGTGGGGGCTCGGGAGGGACGGCTACGTTCTGTTCCTCGCCCGGATCGTCCCCGAAAAGGGGTTGCATTATCTCATCGACGCGTGGCAGTCTTTACGCGCGCGCGTGCATACGGACAAGAAGCTCGTAATCGCCGGGGGTGCCTCGCACTCCTCCGACTACTATCGGGAAATTGTCGACAAATGCGCCGGGGACGACAGCATCGTCATGACGGGGTTCGTCGAGGGGCAGACCCTCGCGGAGCTGTACAGCAACGCGGCGCTCTATGTGTTGCCGTCCGATATTGAGGGAATGCCGATGTCGCTGCTCGAGGCGATCAGCTACGGCAATACCTGCCTCGTCTCGGACATTCCGGAGAACCGCGAGGTCGTCGGCGACGGGCATCTCACGTTCCGCCATGGGGACGTCTCCGACCTTGCGGCGAAACTCGAGGCGGTACTGACCGGGGAGGCGCTCCGTGACCGCACGGCATCGGGCGAGCGAAAAGCCCCGGCGACGTGGGACGAGATTACGGATAAGACCCTCCGTGTCTATCGCGGTGAACCCACGGACGGAGGAACCGCGACGGGCGGCGCCCAAACCAACACAGAAACGGAAAGCAAGCATGAAAAAGCTGTTTCGCAATTGGTTCTATAACAATTTGAGTTTGTGCAAAGGGGGGAGGGCACTGCAGTTGCCATGCAAATATGGTTGATTCATTGTTCTTGATACCGATTGTATTGTTTGTGTTTAAGAATCGTTTTGAGTATGTTGGAGACGAGTATTTGTCAAAAGATCAATGCAATGCTATTAAAGGACTATTGGCGATACTGGTCGTTTTGACACACATCGTGGCAAGAATTACATCGGGAATTTTGCTGAGAAACATTTTTAGTTATTTAGGGTATTTGTGTGTTTCGGGATTCTTTTTCTTTTCTGGATATGGCCTTGTCGTATCATACCACTTAAAAGGACAAAAATATGCAGTAAGACTTTTGAAAAAATCGGTCATGCTACTTGCCTTGTATGGCGTATATTCCGTTATCTATTATGCTTGCTTGGAACACTACGGATTAAAGGAAATAGCGGCCCGTTTTTTAACAGGTGAAACAATAGCCATTCATTCGTGGTATATTGTCGAGATAATTCTGTTTTATGTTGCCTTTGCGCTTTCGCTATTGATATGCAAAAATGAAAAGCAAATCGTTGCCTTTAATTCGATAGTAACAGTTCTCTTTATGGGGTGTGCTATCTGGATGCGTTGGGGAGACTATTGGTATATCTCTTCGCTGTGCTATCCTCTGGGAATGTTGTGGTGCGAGCACAGGGACTACCTTGACGTAAAGATACTGCAAGACAAGAAAAAGAACTTGCTGGCGCTACTACTGTCATTCCTGCTGTTTGCACTTGCGTTTTGTGTGTCCGGCATCTTAAAATTCAAAGCGTGCGATATAATTTGGTTAAGAAATGCGGTTAAAGCGATATGTTCGGTTACATTTGGGATTTTCTTAGTTCTTTTGATGACGCGAATCCGTTTTCAATCGGTTGTTTTGAAGTACTTAGGATATTGGTCATTAGACATATATTTGTGTCACGGATTGTTTGAACATCTCCTAAAGGACATCATACAGTCGGATTTCTTGTTCGGACTATGTGTGCTACTGTGTTCGGTGGTGTTTGCATTCATTTTTTGTACGGCGCGGAGCATGGTGTGGAAGATCATGAACAAGTACCATAGACGGAAGGACGTGGATCGTCAGTCGAATGTACAGTAATAAAACATGCGTCAAAACCGCGCAAAGAATCCTATGTGAGTTAACTAAGTGAGATCAAAATGCGAATTTTATTTGTCAATAAGTTCCTCTACCCGAACGGCGGGTCGGAGACCTACATATTCAAACTCGGCGACTACCTGAAATCGCTGGGGCACGAGGTCGAATACTTCGGCATGGAGCATAAGGGGCGGTGCGTCGGCAACCGCGTCGGCGCCTATACCGCGGACATGGATTTCCATGGCGGGTCAAAACTCTCGAAACTGTTCTACCCTTTGAAAACCATTAACTCGGGCGAGGCGAGACGGAAACTGCGGCTCGTCCTCGACGATTTCCGGCCGGATGTTGTCCACCTCAACAACTTCAACTATCAACTCACGCCGTCCGTTATCGTTGAGACACGGCGCTGGGAGAAGCAGACGGGGCACCCCGTGCGGATCGTCTACACGGCGCACGACTACCAACTCATCTGCCCCAACCATATGCTGATGAATCCGACGACGGGCAGGGTGTGCGAGAAGTGCATCGGCGGGCATTACTTCAACTGCGTCAAGGGCAAGTGCATTCACGGGTCGCGGGCAAAATCGCTCATCGGCACCGAGGAGGCGCGCTACTGGCGCAGGAAAAAGACCTATCGCGAGATCGACGCGATTATCTGTTGCTCCCGCTTTATGAAAGAGAAACTCGACACCCACCCGCACCTCGTCGGGCGGACGGTGGCGCTCCATAACTTCATTGACGCCGCAGTGCCGGAGGCGCCGGCGGAGAAAAAGGACTATGTCCTGTACTTCGGGCGGCTCTCGGAGGAGAAGGGGATCGGCACGCTGATGAAAGCCGCGCGGGAACTCCCGGATATTCCGTTCATTGTCGCCGGGGGCGGTCCGCTCGAGGAGAGCGTCAAGGGCGTCCCGAACGTGACGTTCGTCGGATTCAAGACGGGTGACGCCCTGCGGGCACTCATCAGCGAGGCACGCATGACGGTGTACCCCTCGGAGTGGTACGAGAACTGCCCCTTCTCGGTTATGGAATCGCAGATGTACGGCACGCCCGTCATCGGGGCGAATATCGGGGGCATTCCCGAACTCATCGAAACAGGCGACAAGCCGACGGGTATCCTCTTCGAGAGCGGCAACGCCGCGGCGCTCGCTGCCGCCGTCCGCACCCTGTGGGACGACCCGGCACGCACCGCCGAAATGAGCCGCAACTGTCTCGGCGCCGGATTCGACACGGTCGCCGCCTATGCAGGGAAACTCATTGAGATTTACGATGAGAGGGCACAGTGAGAATGAGACAAAAAAGATACGCCGGTCTTGACGGTGTACGTGCTACAGCGGCGGTAGGCATTGTCATGATGCATGTTCTCTCTAACGGAAATTATGGATTGACAGGTTTCTTGTTTACAAGAGTGATTCCATCCATGACGGATTTGGTATTCCTCTTTATGATTGTTAGCGGTTTTTCTATGTGTTGTGGATACTATGAGAAATTGACACGTAAGGAAATAACGCCGACAGAGTTTTACAGCAGACGGTATCGGAAGATCCTTCCTTTTTTCTCTCTGCTTTGCCTGCTTGATTTCGCACTTTTTCCCAGTTTAGATTCGCTGATAGAGGTATTTGCGAATTTGACAATGTGTTTTGGCCTTTTACCGAACGCACAGATTTCCGTTATTGGAGTCGGCTGGTTTGTCGGTCTGATTTGCGTATTCTATTTTCTGTTCCCGTTCTTTTGCTATTTGCTATCCGATAAACGACGTGCGTGCGGGGCATTTGTTGCGGCTGTTCTTTTTTCTTTTCTCTGCACGCGATATTTTTTCAACGCCGATCGGGTGGTGGCGGGTTTTAGCCCTCGTACCAACATCGTGTTCTGTGCAATGTTTTTCCTTGCCGGAGGACTTGTGTATCTTTGGCGGGAGCCGATTGCAAGGTTTGCACATCGCTTTTGGTACTTGGTTTTGCTTTCTATTGTGGGGGGGATCATTGGCTACTACATTTTGCCTAGGGCAAGTACTTACTGGTGTCTTTTGACAGGTACGTGTATCTTAATCTTCGCAATAGGAGTCGAGCGCCGTGGCGTATTCAATAATCCCGTTGCGGCTTTCTTCAGTAAGATCAGTCTGGAGATTTATCTTTGCCATATGGTCGTCTTCCGTATACTTGAAAGACTTCATGTTGTGCACCGGTTGCCCGGGGCATGCCTGAACTTTGTATTTACGTTTCTGCTTACGCTTGGCGGGGCAGTACTGCTGTCGCTCGGAGGGAAATGGGTACTTGGCTTTCTGGGGCAGAGGGTCTCTCACATCGTCAACAAAATAAAAAAGCGAGAGACTGGAGAGACACTTGACAATAAATCAACGGAAACACCGGTAGAATCCACACATGATGCAAACGGAGAATCATAGGATGAACGAGAAAAAACTAAATGGTACGGTCATTGTCACCTACCGCTGTAACGCGCGCTGCACGATGTGCAACCGGTATAAAGCCCCCTCGAAGCCCGAGGAGGAACTCACGCTCGAGACAATCCGCAAACTCCCGCCCATGTACTTCACAAACATCACGGGCGGCGAGCCGTTTATCCGCACCGACCTGAAAGACATTGTGCGGGAACTGTATAAAAAGAGCGACCGCATCGTCATCTCGACGAACGGCTTTTTCACGGACAGAATCGTGGATCTGGCGAAGGAGTTCCCCGAGATCGGGATCCGCATCTCCATCGAGGGGCTCGAAAAGACCAATAACGAGATCCGCGGGCTTGAAAACGGTTTCCAGCGCGGCTATGAGACCTTAAAAACGCTCCGCGCCATGGGCATGAAGGACGTTGGTTTCGGCATGACGGTGCAGGACAAGAACGCACCCGACCTCGTGCCGCTCTACGACCTCTCGAATGAGATGGGCATGGAGTTCGCGACCGCGAGCCTGCACAACAGTTTCTACTTCGTCGAGGCGAAGAACATCATTCACGATCGCCCGATGGTGGCGAAGAACTTCGAGGACCTCATCAACAAGCTCCTCCGCAGTCACAGCCCGAAGAAGTGGTTCCGCGCCTACTTCAACCACGGACTCATCAACTATATTTACGGGCAGAAGCGTCTGCTCCCGTGCGACATGAGTTTCGACACCTTCTTCATCGACCCGTACGGCGATGTCATGCCGTGCAACGGCACGAAGGATAAGGAGGTTATGGGTAACCTCAACCGGCAGGAGTGGGACGAACTCTGGAACAGCCCGGAGGCGGAGGCGGTACGGAAGAAGGTCCGCGCCTGCGACCGCAACTGCTGGATGATCGGGTCGGTCTCCCCGGCGATGCACAAGTACATTCTGAAGCCGTTCTTTTGGGTACTGCGACATAAGTTCAAGGCGCTGTTCACGAAGCACCCGTACAGTATGTACGAACTCAAGATCTGCCGCGACTACCGTGACGGCAAGGTGACGAAGGAGGCGCTCGACGCCTGCTCGACCTGTGACCTGCACTGCGCCGCGAACAACGGGCTCAGCGAGGCGTCGCAGGCGCAACTCGCGGACAGAACCGGTGAGGAGATCGTCGCCGCAGACCTTGCGGGGCAGGCACGGGAATGACTCTTACCATTTTGACACCCACCTATAATCGCGCAAATATGCTGCCAAATCTGTACAATTCACTTTTGACGCAAACATCGCGTGATTTTGAGTGGTTAATCGTGGATGACGGCAGTACGGACGATACAGAGACGATTGTCCAACAGTGGATAGCAGACAATGCCATGGCGGTTCGTTATCTTTACAAAAAGAATGGCGGAAAGCATACCGCCTTAAATGCGGGAATTTCCACGGTTACGAGCCAACTGACAATGATCGTGGATTCAGATGATGCGCTGACCCCTGACGCTGTCGAAACTGTGCTTCAATATCATGGTAGGTACAAAGATGTAACGGGACTTTGCGGGTATGTATTCCTGCGTTGCTTCCCGGATGGCACAGTGAACGGCAAGCAATTTATTCCGGACGAGGCAATTGGCACATACATCGAGATGAGAATTAACCGTGATGATACGCATGCCGATAAGGCAGAGGTGTATTTTACGCATTGTCTACAGGAATACCCTTTCCCGGAGATTGGAGAAGAGAAATTTCTCGGTGAGGATCTCGTGTGGATTCGCATGGCTAAAAAATATCGTATGTTGCATGTGAACCGCGTGATTTACATCGGTAACTATCTTGAAGGAGGGCTGACGCAGTCTCGACGGCGCCACAACATCGAATCTCCGCGGGGATGTATGCTTCGTGCTATTGAGTTTATGAGCGGGGAAATTCGCTTTAAATACCGTTTCAAAGGTGCACTGCAGTATCTAATTTACGGGCAGTTTGCACATATCGGGTGGAAATCGCTGATTCGTCAATCCCCGCGTAAACTGTTGACCGCACTGCTAGTCATTCCTGGCTTTTGTCTATATCGAAAGTGGAAGCATAGTTATGAGTGCCAAAAAATCGGTAGACGGTAGTATTTTTACATTGCAAAGAACGGCTTTGTAATGGACAAGGGAGAATTATGATTCCTTTTGAAAAGAAAACTGAAAGACACCTATCGGACACTAAAGGGATTCAAGCAGAAACTGCCGGTGTCGCTGTTTGTACCGATAGGCCGGGTTTGCTACTTAAAAAGAAAGTGATTGAAAATTGAGTAGTCAAGCTGTATGTCCGGAATGGCAAATCATGCAGTTAATGCGTTGTGGGAGATAAATAATAGATGCAACTACTGATAGGGAAAAAATCAATATCTTTGACTGCAATTGGTGTTTCTTTGATATTGATGGCTTTAATTGTGCTGGAAGTGATAAATAGAGGCTCCTATTTGGATGAAGTTTTGGGTGTTCTATCACTTTTGTATGTTTTGTATTACGCAATTATTAATTATAAGCATTTATCAAAGACAGATATATTATTTATTGTTGCGTTGTTTTTATCCATAGCATGGGGAGTCATATCCAACCTGACCAGCGGCATTTCGAGAACGTGGTTTTCAATCGGGGTGGATGCGGTAGTTGAGACAAAGGTTTTAGCATGCTTTTTTTGGATGAAAACAATCGTTACTCCAAAAGTCAGGGATGACATTGTCCGTATTTGGACACCAATCGCAAAACTTTTTTTGGTTGTGGCGGTTGTCTGCGGTGTGCTGACGCTCTTCTTTGATACCGGGATGTACAACGGAATGCGTTTCGGTATACGATCGTATACATTTATTTATCATCATGCCCATCAGTTTACCATGGCAGCGATTTCTTCGCTACTTCTCATTCTCGTGCATGATGAAAAAAAGATGAACACTTTAGTCAATCTGTGGATTGCTATTACCATGACGGTGTTGGTTTTAACCACTAAAGGTCCGGCACTGGTTTTTGTCGCGGTCGGCATCTTCTTAATGTTGTACTTCAAAAAGCACAGGAAACTGTCGGGCATTGCGGTTGCCGTTGTATGTGTTTTGATTCTTGCAATGGGAATTTATCAGATTCAGAATTATTTATTGGAACCGAATACTCCTCGAAACGTATTTACGGTTTATTCCCTAAAGACTGCCAATCGTTATTTCCCATTTGGAAGTGGATTTGCCACGTTTGGGTCAGATCAAGCATCACGAGATTATTCACCTCTGTATTATGAATACGGGTTCAATACAATGTGGGGCATGGGAACGAAAAACGGGTGGTTTCTGAGTGATAACTTTTGGCAGGGGTCACTTGCGCAGTTTGGATGGCTCGGGTTGTGTATCTATATAGTTCCGTATATGCTGGTCTTTGCTTATATCAGCCGTTCTGACTATCTCCGGAAAACCAAATCCTTATTGTTGGCGCATGTCATACAGCTTTACGTGCATGGCTTTGGCTCTGCTACTCTTTCGAGCTTGACGGGCGTACTTGGCTTTTTAGTACTTGGAATGATTGTCGGCGGCGGGAGAACAACAAAGTCTTCGAAGGAGGGTATGCTTCATGGCGAAGTGGAAGAAAAACTTTCATAACAGTATTCGTAATCGTACGTTATTCGGCGATGCAATACTGTGGCTATTGACGAAAAGACGTATCATCCGTAAATACACAGCAGATTTGGTTGTTATCGATCGTGCTTATCATCGGTTGGAGAAAAAATACAAAAAATCGGCTTTGGCTCTTCGCAACGAGATTTTGCAACATACACAGGAACATCAGGCAAATCGCACAGTATGGTTATTTTGGTGGCAAGGAATGGACACGGCTCCGACATTGGTGAAAGCGTGCAATCAGACCGTGCGGAAACACTTTGCCGATTGGAACATCGTCGTTATCGACAAGAATCATTTTGAACAATATGTTCACTTGCCGGATTATATTCTGGAAAAACATCAGAAGGGCATTATAACGCATACACATTTTTCCGACATTCTGCGGCTGGCACTGTTAATTGAACATGGTGGTTTGTGGTTGGACGCCACAGTATTCTGTACCGGGGGCATAGAGCCGTATATGGAACAATGCGACTTGTTCCTGTACAGAAACGGCTGGATGGATCAAGAAACTCTGAATTTTGCCAGTTGGCTGATTTATGCGAAATCAAACAATCCGTTGCTGATACTGACACAACAACTTTTGTATACGTATTGGAGACACAAAAATCACCTGATACATTACTTTTTGTTGCATATGTTTCTGAGAATGGCCGGAGAGACATTGCCGGAAATGGTTGATCAAATACCATATTATCACCATGTAGACAATCACTTGCTCGACAGGGAAATGAATAAAGGGTTTTCTGAAGAGCGTTTCAAGGATTTTGCGACACTAACACATTTTCACAAACTGTCTACAAAAAGCAACTATTTATTAGGATCGCAAAGTAGCTTTTATCATCAATTGATCGAATCTACTGCAGAGTAAGAACAGAGACGGTCGGCGGTCGAATGCGTAGCTGCTACAATGACGGAATGCCGCGATTGAGAGTTGATCATTCTACTGAATGGTGAGAAATCAAAAGGGAAACACTTCACGGGCATATGCCGGATAAAGCATGCTAGAACCCACTCTTTGTACGAGCAGCGACAAACCGTTATGCTGTCACAACATTCTTCAAATATGCGTTTTGACTAATTAATTTTAATACCGATAAAAACTCCGATGTTGAAAAGTAAACTTTAATGCAGGATCATTTGAGATATGAATAAAATGAATACATCTATCTGCTATGTGGTTCCCTATTTTGGACATTTACCGGCAAGCAGTCAGTTGTGGTTGCTATCCTGTAAAATGAATCCGACAGTGGATTGGATTCTGCTCACAGACGATAGGACGCCGTATGACTATCCCGAAAATGTGCATGTTCATTATTGTACCTATGAGGAAATCAAAGCGCGAATTGCGGCGCATTTTGATTTTCCGGTTTTAATTGACAAACCGTGGACGTTATGCAAGTTCAAACCGGCATACGGAGAGATCTTTGCGCAGGAGTTGGCAGGTTACGATTTCTGGGGTCACTGTGATATGGATTTGGTCTTTGGGGATATCCGCCACTTTTTAACGGAGGATATTCTATCGCAGTATGATAAAATCGGCTTTCAGGGACATTCCACCCTCTACCGGAACACGCCGGAGGTCAATGCACGGTATCGCCACATCGGAGAGGGGATTTTGAATTTTCGGGAAGCTTTTCAAAGTGAGAGCGGCAGATGCTTTGACGAAGGTGACATGGAACGGATCTATCAGGATTTGGGGATCCCTTATTACCATGAAATCAACTTCGCCCATTTGAATCCATGCGAAAACAGTTTTTATTTGGGGCATCTCGCGAAGGAAGATGCCTACAAAAACAAGCGCCAGATCATTATGTGGAAAGACGGAAAGATCTATCGTAAGTACGTATACAACGGGGAAATCCATACCGAAGAGTACATGTACTTCCACACATTTATGCGCCCCATCAAGTATAAGATCACCGAATACACGCCGGAGGGGTGCTATGTCGCATACCCGGATAAGTTTATCAGGATCGACGAGAAGCGAATTACGCCTGCGTTTATCAAAAGGCACGGGAAATGCTCGGCTATCCAGTATTATTGTCGTATGGCATGGGCGTACCGAAAGAAATTGACATTCAAAAAAATCGTTGCGGGTATCAAAACAAAACTTCGCGGTCAAAAGCAGAACAAAAAATAAGGGGTCGGGGTACATATTGATGGGGATAGGAATTTATGTCGGAGAATAAAACCGGTCTTTTGAAAAAGACGGTGCAACTGATCATTGTGGCGCTGTTCGCAAAAGGGCTGGGTTTTGTGCGGGAAATGGTGCTCGCGTACTATTACGGCACAAGTATGGTGTCCGATGTGTTTGTCGCTGTACAAAACATACCGTCAATCATTTTTACCATATTCGGTGTTGCGATTACAACAGAATTTATACCGATCTACAGCGGTATTCGGATGAAGGACGGCACAGAGCAGGCTGACAGGTTTGCCAACAATATTTTTAATATTTTCTTTGTGTTGTCTGTGGTTCTGACACTGCTGGGAACGGTGTTTTCCAAGCCTTTGGTCAAGCTTTTTGCCGGCGGTTTCACGGGTGAAACGCTGGCGCTTTGCAACGCGTTTGCCAAGATGATTATGCCGTCGAGCATCGCGATCATACTTGTGTATGTATACAATGCTTATTTGCAGATCTACGGATTCTTTTTACAGAATTCAATGATGAATATTCCGTACAATCTTTTGCAGATGTTGGGGATTGTACTGGGCTTTTATCTGAATAATTACTACATACTCGCCATCGGCATTCTGGTATCTTCTTTCGCTCAACTTCTGTATTTGCGTATTCTGATCCGCACCAAGACGGCGTTCAAACACCGATTTGTTTTTAATTTCAAGGATCCCGGACTGATGCAAATGCTGGTGCTGGTAGGACCCGTTTTTATCAGTACCGGTATTTCGCAGATTAACAACATTATCGACCGTTCATTGGCCTCCCGGTTGCAGGAGGGCAGCGTATCCGCCCTCAACTACTCGTCGGAAGTGACAAGCATCGTCATTCAAGTGGTCATCATGAGTCTCACCATGATCCTGTATCCGAAGATGATCGAGTGCTTTGCGCGTGACGATGCGGAAAAGCGAAACAGTTTCGTAAAAGACTATCTCGGCACTGTCGCCCTGCTGGCGTTGCCTTTGTCCGCTCTCATCTTTATGCTGTCGGAAGATGTCTTAAGTGTCCTTTTTGAGCGCGGAGCGTTTACACACGATACCGTATTGTTTGTCAACGGCACACTGAAAATGTATGCAATCGGCATTATCGGGGCATCGTTACGGGATGCTTTGAACAGGGCATTCTATGCACTGAAAGATACAAAAACGCCGATGATTAACGGTGTAATCGCTGTGCTTTGTAATATTGCTCTGAATTTTCTTTTGATCCGCAAATATCAGCACATTGGTTTGGCATTCGCCACATCTGCTTCGGCATTACTTTGCACTTTGTTATTGTTTATTCAACTGATCCGACGTTTTAAGGGATTTCACGTCGCAACGTTCCTTATCGGATTATCTAAAATGGCAATTGGTGTTGTTCTCATGGTGCTCAGCCTTTGGGCGTCAATGAAATGGATACCGCTGACAAACGCATGGTTGCGTTGCCTGGTGTTCGGCATCATCGGTCTTGCGGTGTATATTCTTGTGCTGTTCCTTTTGAAAGAAAAAACATTCCTGTCGTTCGTGGGCAGGAAAAAGAAGGTTGCCGTGCCGGAAGCGGACAGTGAAACGTTATCACAAAACGAGGATTTTACCGAAGAGCGCTAAAGCGCTTTCAAAATAGGAAACGGAGGTGTCGCGCATGGGGGAGAGCGGGAAATATTTGCTGACGCTGTTGCGCGG
>ERZ780149.4055-NODE-4055-length-11653-cov-3.467408_pt1 | contig 11653 bp, 10 predicted proteins | sample MGYA00511367_ERZ780149 | MGnify/ENA primary metagenome ERZ780149 (study PRJEB29588, sample SAMEA2153852) | human gut metagenome | biome: human gut; feature: human-associated habitat; material: faeces | place: Denmark | collected 2008/2010 ...
CCGCGGGCAGCGGCCACCGAGGCCAGGCCGATGCCGGTATTGCCGGAGGTGGGCTCGATGATGACGGAGTCGGGCTTCAGCAGGCCCTTCTGCTCCGCGTCGTCGATCATGGCCTTGGCGATACGGTCCTTCACGCTGCCGGCAGGGTTGAAGTACTCCAGCTTGCCCAGCACCTTGGCCTCCAGGCCCTCTTCCTTCTCGATATGGGTCAGCTCCAGCAGCGGGGTCTTGCCGATCAGCTGGTCAGCGGATGTATAGATCTTGCTCATCATATATTCCTCCTAAAAATGATGTTGTTGTGGTTTGTTCTGTTTTGTGTGTTTCGGCTTATTGTTCACCGCGGCAACATCGGAGGTGCAGGTCGTATTTCATGTTAATACCAACTTTTCTTGTAGGTTGGTGTGATTATAGCGCTGCCGTCCCCGTTTGTCAAGGCCTTTCCGCAAAATTTTACATTGATTCCCCTATTAACCATGTTGTATAATGGGTTTATACTGGAACAGGAGGGATCGTATGCTGGTTTCCACCAAGGGACGCTATGCGCTTCGCGTTATGATTGATCTGGCCGAGCACCAGTCGGACGGTTTTATTCCGCTGAAGATCATTGCGCAGCGGCAGGAGATATCTGAAAAATATTTAGAGAACATTATCAAGCTGCTGGTAAAGGCAAAGCTGCTGACCGGCGTAAGGGGGAAGGGCGGCGGATATCAGTTGGCAAAAGCGCCTGAGCAGTACACTGTGGAAAACATTCTGCGCGTCACAGAAGATTCTATGGCTCCTGTTTCCTGCCTTGATCCCGGCGCTGATGTTTGTCCCCGCTCCGCTGAATGTCGCACGCTCCCCATGTGGCGGGGACTGGATAAGCTCATTACGGAATATTTTGAGAATATCACGCTTGCGGATCTGATGCACAGTGACCCTGACGGGTATGATTATGTGATATGATCTGTACTTCGCTCTAAAAAAGATGCCCGCCACATCAAACGCGGCGACATTCATCTTATCGCCCACGAGGGGCGGCTCATGCTGCCGGATCAGGACATCATCAGCGCTCTGTACGGTCAGCGCATTTTGCCGCTGGATCCTATCCGCTGCAACATGACGGAGAAGCTGTTTGCCCTCCACCGGCACAACGGGGACGGCATGACGCCGGAGAACGTGCGGCAGTGGTCGGCGATCATCCACTACTGTGGCCGGAACAAACCGTGGAAGCCAGGTACATGGGAGAACTGAACGTGTTTAATGATGAAGATGCACGGTCTTAATGCCGTTTTCAATACCGACATCCATGTCGTTCAGGGTAACAACGCATTTGAGATATCATCACCCCTCCAGCAGCGCCCGATAGTCCTCCGGAAACAGATAGTCGATCTCCATGCAGTTTCCCTCATAGACGCGTATCTCCCGGATGGCGGCGGCGACCGTCGGACGATCCAACTCGTCAAAGGCCTTGGCCCCGTTGCCGCCGTGCTTTTTCAGCTCCTCCTTCAGCGCCTCATAGAGCAGGCGGTCGCTCTGCGGCATATAGTAGTTGGCGATCTCGCCGGTCTTGGGGTCGAGCTTCAGGTCGGTCAACGCGCGCTTCACGACAACGTTGCCACTGTCCAGTGCTTTCGGGCTTTTGATGGTCTCCTTATGGGCCGCGCCCGTCACCTTCCGGCGGGGCATACGGGACACAAAGAGCTTCCGCACCGGAATGTCACCGTTGGCGTACACAGGGAATCGCTGGGAGATCACAGCGCGGCGGGGGTCATCGCCCAGACGGGCCTCCAGCTCCCGGCGGAACTCCGGCCAGGGATAGGGGAACTGCCTCAGCACTTCGCCGGTGTGCTGAGAAACCGCCATGCTGCCCGCCTCTGTCTGTACATACTCACATTCCCGCAGCGCGGCATAACGGCTCACCTGCTGGATCATTCCGTCTGTTGTACAGGCGACCACAAGTGCATCTACCGCGTGGTGCAGATCCCCGTTTTCACGGATCTTGGTAATGCCCCAGCGCTTGCGCATATAGGAGGTAACAGCGCCGTTGACAGCCGTCACATGCTTCTTTCGCCCGCTGGCAAAATCGGCAAATTCCAGATGGTCGCTGATATAGTTCAATAGGAAGCGGGACATGGTTTTGGTGTCCTGCAAATTCCGTTCCTTGAACTTCTTTTCGTCCTCAGCGGTAATCGTCTCCTTCAGCAGTCGCTGCTTTTTCCTGAAATCGCGGATGCTGCTCTCCACCCAGACGGTAAAATCCTCCCGCCGCTTGCCCTGCAAATATTGCAGCGGCAGGCGGTTGCTCTTGTTGCGGTTCTCCTCCGTGAATACCAGCACCTTGTTTTTATAGCCGTCGTCAAAGGAGATGCTGTACGGGATGATATGATCCACCTCCACATACCCCGGCTCAAAGAGCCGTTCAATGGAGATATGCTTTTGGGAATACGCGCACTCGCCGTGCTGCTCCTCCCACAGCTTGAATTTCACCAGATCCTGTCCCGTGGGGCGTTCCTTGCCGTATTCCGTGCGGATGCGCTCCATGATCCGCTCGTTGCGGGCGCGGTTTTCATCCATATCCTTTTTCATCTTGCTGCGCTCCGCAAAATCGCGGGCCATCTCCCGCGCCAGCTCGATGTTGATAAAGGTCGGACTTCCGCCGCGTTCCCGGATAATGGCGTTAAGGACTTTCACCGTTTGCGAGATCGCACGCCGCACAACAGGGCTTGTCACATCCGCGAAATCATCCTCCGCAGGGTGGAGAAGGCGCGTCCGCGTTTCACCGTCATGCCCCTTGAAATCATATCCTGCGGCGGCGCAGGCTTCATCGTATTTCATCCCCTTTTCCAGGAAAGGGATCAGCTTATCGCAGGCCTTTACGGAAAGGTGGCCGAATTTGCTGAAGCTCATCGTCTCGGCAATGTCGATCTCTATCTCCGACAACCCTGCCGCAGCCAGGCGGGGACGGATGTTGGCGGAAGTCTTATAAGTGGAGAGAACGCGTCCCAGCTCATTCTTCTGCTGACGGGACAAGCCATCGAAATGATTTTTGGCAAGCTTGTTGAAAGCCGCCCGCATTTGGTGATAGGCTCTGAGATAGCAGAACTTCGTTTTCTTTTCCGCCTCCTCATAGTCCTCCGCGTTCTTATAGGACACCGTATTAAAGGTCGTACCCGCGGGGATCCCCAGTTCCTTGCGAATACGGGAGAAATTCAGATCCTTCGTCTTATGTGCCAGTGCGATAAGCGTCTCCCGCTGTGCGCTGGAAAGCGGGCTGCTTTCACCGCCGGACATCAGCCGCAGGTGGTTGACATTCTGGAGCAGCGTAAAATACTCAAAGGAATAGCTGGCCTTTGCTGCGCGCGGCTCTCCCGTCTCCAACGTACACTTGCCGATCATCTTCTCGATCTGGCTTCCGCCATAGGGGCTGCCCTGTCCGGGGCCTTCGTCAAAGGAGCGCTGACTCAGAAGTATTTCCAGATACTGCTCCTCCAGCTCTGCCGCCGCAAAGGGCTGCCCCTGCTCACGCTGGGCCTTAAAGATGGCGCGGACCTCTTCCTCCACCATGTCCCGTCCCACAGTCGCAAGATATTTGCCGCCCTTATTGCGCTTATTTCCGCTGTATTGTGGATCTTTCAGCAGCATTTCCCCCACCGTGCGGTAGCCCTTTTCGGACATGAGCGCACGGTTGGCCGTTACGGCGGCAAGCAGCTCGCCGTCCTCCTTCGATGTGCCGGACTTGCGGTTGGACTTGAAACCGCGCCGCTGCGCGATATGCAGAAGGATACGGGCAAATCCGGTGTTGGACACTGGGGCATCCAACGCCTCGACGCGCAGCGCGTAAATATCCTCCAGTTTTCCCTCGAAAAGGGTATCCAGCTCCGCTTGAGATACTACCTTTTCCGCTGCCAAAAGGCGGCGGATGCGTTCCAAGCGGTGCTGGTGCCGGCGCAGGCGGCGGCGCGCACTTCTAGCCTCACGCCGGGGTGCCGCCAGAGAATCGCCCGTTTTGGGCTGCTCGGCGGCGTCAAAAACGCGGGAGCCCATGTTGATGATGCCGAAAGGCCTGTCCTCTCCATCCAGAGCGACGACCGCCCAGCCTACCGATGCGATACCAATGTCAAAACCGATGGCGTATGGATACATAGCATGTCCTCCTCATACTCCCGGATAGAGATAACGCCCCGCTTACGCGAGGCGTTAGAGCTCTGCGGTGTACTACCTTATCATAGTAACCTGCATAGTTCTTGGTATGGTATAAAGAACTATGACCAATATAACACGAATTTCAGCAAATTGCAAGTGCTCTGTATATTTTTCTGTCTATTCTGCGGACACCGTCTCCGCCGCAAACTGCCGTCCCGTGTGGTCGATGGTGTAGTCCCCCGTCAGGATCAGCTGGCTGATGGGCAGCACGGTATAGCCGTCGTTGATGAGGTACTCCAGGATCCGCGGCAGCGCCTCCGGCGTGTGAAGCGCCGCATTATGGAACAGCACGATACTCCCCGGCTGCACCCTGGACGTCACCCTTTGATAGATGGTGTCCGCATCGTAGTCCTTCCAGTCCAGAGAGTCCACATCCCACTGGATGGGTTCCATGCCCAGCGAGCGGACGGCGGAGATCACATGGTCATCATATTCGCCGTAGGGACAGCGGATCAGCGTGGGACAGCTGCCGGTGACAGCCTCGATCTTGTCGCAGCTGGTCTGAATATCCGCCACGATCTGTGAGGTACTGAGACTGTTATAGTGGTCGTGGTGGTCAGAATGGCTCATGACCTCATGGCCCGCGTCGTGGAGCGCTTTCACCGATTCCGGATACTTATCCACCCAGTCCCCCACCACGAAAAAAGTAGTCTTCACGTTATACTTCGCCAGAATGTCGATCAAATGCTGGGTATCCTCGTTGCCCCACGCGGCGTCGAAGGAGATGCTGCACAGCTTCTCCTTCCGCTCCACCGAATAGATAGGCAGCTGCCGCTGGGCGGCCGCCGCGCTCTCCGTGGGGTCGTCCGTCTCCCGGGAGATCCCCGCCGCCACCGCCAGCGTACACAGTACCGCCAGTACCCGCCGGTGCAGCAGGAATATCCGCACCCGTTTCTCTTTCATACGATCCCCGTCCTTTCTGGTGTCCAGCCTATGCATGCCGAAGGGGAAAAATGCCCGGCACGCGGGCCCAGAGGTATGCGTCTTAAGAAAACCTTAATCTCCCCCGTGATTGTTTCTTAATCCAGCGTTTGCTACCATAAAGGCAGAAAAAGACAAGGAGGAGCCTCTATGGAGACCACGCTGCGCACCATCAACGCCGTTATCTCGGCGCTGTTTTTTATTTGCTATACCTATCAGTTCCTCTATATCCCCCTGGTGCTGGCCAAAAAGCCGAAGGCCCTTGCCGCACCGGCCAGGCAGCACCGCTACGCGGTGCTGATCGCCGCCCGGAACGAGGAGAATGTCATCTCCGGCCTGCTGGAGAGCCTACGGGCGCAGACCTATGACATGTCCCTTGTGACGGTGTTCGTGGCGGCGGACAACTGCACCGACCGCACCGCCGCCATCGCCCGGACCCACGGCGCGGTGGTCTATGAGCGGTTCAACCAGCTGAACGTGGGCAAGGGCTATGCCCTGGACTTCCTGCTGCAGCACATCGGCGCGGACTATCCGGCGGGGTTTGACGGTTATTTCGTGTTTGACGCCGACAACCTGCTGGCCCCGGACTACATCGAGCGGATGAACGAGATGTTCTCCAACGGCCACGAGATCGTCACCAGCTACCGCAACAGCAAGAACTTCGGCGACAACTGGATCAGCGCGGGCTACGCCCTGTGGTTCCTGCGGGAGAGCCGCTATCTCAACGGCGCCCGCACCCGCCTGGGCAGCAGCGCCGCCGTGGGCGGCACGGGCTTCCTGTTCTCCCAGCGGATTTTGGATGAGAGCCACGGCTGGCGCTTCTATCTGCTGACCGAGGACATCGAGTTCTCCATCTATCACATCCTGCGGGGTGAGAGGATCGCCATCTGCGAGGACGCCGTGCTGTATGACGAGCAGCCCACCGGCTTCCGCCAGTCGGTGCGGCAGCGGCTGCGCTGGGCCAAGGGGTACATCCAGGTGTTCCGCCGGTACGGCGCGGCGCTGCTGAAGGGCGCGGCCAGGGGCAGTTGGAGCTGCTTTGATATGTCCATGTCCATCCTGCCGGCCTTTATCCTGACGGCGCTGTGCCTGCTGGCCAACATCACGCTGTCGGTGCTGGGGCTGATGCAGGGTGCTGGTGTGTGGTTCGCCATGCGGTCGCTGCTGGAGTGCATGGGCAGCATCCTGGCCACGCTGCTGGTGCTGGGCGGCATCACCGTGGCCAGCGAATGGCGGCGCCTCCACGCCCCTGACTTTCCCGCTGTTCATGCTGACGTATCTCCCCATCTCGCTGGCGGCGCTGTTCATGAAGGTGGAGTGGAAGCCCATCCACCACAGCGTGAACCTGACGTCCCTTCCCTACCCCGCCGCCAAGAATTGACCTTGTGCAATCGTGCGCGAAAGGGTATGATAGAGGTATGACAAACTCACCCCCACAGGAGGTCATCTATGTATACGATCTTAGTCGTTGACGACGAAAAGGACATCGTCTCCGCGCTGGAAATATATCTCAAGGCCGAGGGCTATCGGGTGCTGGCCGCCTATAACGGGAAAGAGGCCCTGTCCGTGGCCGCCCGCGAGGATGTACATCTCATTCTCATGGACATCATGATGCCGGTCATGGACGGCCTGACCGCCATGGCCCAGCTACGGCAGACCAGCAACGTGCCCGTGATCCTGCTGACCGCCAAGGGCGAGGACACCGACAAGGTGCTGGGCCTGAACGTGGGCGCGGACGACTACATCACCAAGCCCTTCAATCCGGTGGAGATGCTGGCACGGGTGCGCTCCCAACTGCGGCGGTATCTCCAGTTGGGCGGCGGACAGGTACGGCCCAGTACGCTGGTCATCGGCGGCATCTGTCTGGATGACAACGCCAAGACCGTCACCGTGGACGGCGAAGCGACGGCGCTGACCCCCAAGGAATACGACATTCTCCGCTTTCTCATGCAGAATGCCGGGACGGTGTTCTCCCCCGGTGAGATCTACCGCCGGGTGTGGGGAGATGTGCCGCTGAACGCCACAGGCGCCATCGCCGTACACATCCGGCATCTGCGGGAAAAGCTGGAGATCAACCCCTCGGAGCCCCGGTACATCAAGGTGGTCTGGGGCAAGGGCTATAAAATGGAGGGAACTCTCACATGAAGCGACTTCTGAATAAGACCTGGGCCAAGCTGACAGCCTTTTTCCTGACGCTGTTGTTTGGCACCATGGCGGTGTTGGGCGGTCTTGGCATCGGCATTCTGGCCAGCTGCAACGTATTTCTGGACGGCGGCGCGTATATGCGTGAGACGATGTATGAATCACAGTGCAGCAGCGCCATTCACAACGCCTACTACTATCTGCGCGGCACGCTGGCCAACGCCGGTTTGCTGGCGGACGACACGCCCGACGCGGATACCTCGGATACCACTGCCGCAGATATTACCGACGAAGAACAGCAGCAGGCGCTGGACGATCTGCCCCGCGCCTTCTCGGAGAGCTTCTCCCGCGAGGACACCTCCTGCCATCTGGCGATCGTCGACAAGAATACCGGCGCGATCACCTTTGAAAATTTTGAACTGACGGACAGCGACAAAACGCTGTACTCCACACAGCGAACCTTTACGCTCACCTATGCCGACGGGACTGAGGAGGAGCTGACCATCGCCGCCGACCTGCTGCCTGCGGATGAGTTCCCTGACTATTCCCATCTGGTGATGACATGGCTGCTGGAGCACATCGGACTGACGGTGTTCCTGACGGTACTGTTTCTGCTGCTGACGCTGCTGTGCTTTGGCTTCTCCATGGCCTCCGCCGGACACTGGGCGGCCCACGAGGGCATCCACCTGACGTGGCTGGACAAGATCCCGGCGGACGTGTGGCTGCTGACGCTGCTGTGCGCGTTCTTCATCGGCTGGGACACCCTGTTCTATTATGACGTGGAAAGGCAGATACTCTTTGTCTCCCTGATGGTGCCCCTTACTCTGCTGTTCCTTTGTGTCTTTGCCGCCCAGTGCAAGGCCGGGACGGTGCTGCGGGGCTCACTGATCGGCCGTCTCCTGCGGCTGCTGTGGCGCATCATCAGGGCCGTGGGCCGGGGCCTGTACCGCACCGTCGCGGGCCTGCCCTTGATCTGGAAAACCGCACTGGTGACGGTGGGCCTGTTCTTCCTCGAGATGCTTCTGGTGCTGGCGGGCTACGGCTCCGTGGACGGCATCTTTATGGTGATGAAGCTGGTGGAGTTCATTGCCATCCTGTACATCGCCCTGAACCTGCGCATCCTGCAGAAGGGCGGCGAGAAGCTGGCAGAGGGCGACCTCTCCCAGAGCATCGACACCAGGCCGCTGATCGGCGACTTCAAGCGCTACGGCCAGCGGATGAACGACCTGCGCACCGGCATGGAGCGGGCGGTGCAGGAGCAGACCAAGGCCGAGCGCATGAAGACCGAGCTGATCACCAACGTGTCCCACGACATCAAGACCCCCCTGACCTCCATCATCAACTATGTGGATCTGCTGCAGAAGGTGGATGTCCAGCCGGAGACGGCGCGGGAGTACATCGCCGTGCTGGACCGCCAGAGCCGCCGGCTGAAAAAGCTGACGGAGGATCTGGTGGAGGCATCCAAGGCGTCCTCCGGCGCGCTGCCGGTGGAGCTTCAGCCTACGGATGTGGCGGTGCTGTTCGACCAGATCGTAGGCGAGTATCAGGAGCGGCTGGCCGACTGCCGCCTGACGCTGGTGGCCCGTCCGCCGGAGACGCCCGTCTCCGTTCGGGCTGACGGCAAGCTCCTCAGCCGTGTCATGGACAATCTGGTCAGCAATATCTGCAAATACGCCCTGGAGGACACCCGCGTCTACGTTGTGGCCGCCAGGGACGATGAGACCGTCACCATCAGCTTCAAGAATGTCTCCCGCGCCGAGCTGAACATCTCCCCCGATGAGCTGATGGAGCGCTTCGTCCGGGGCGACGCCTCCCGCCATACCGAGGGCAGCGGCTTAGGGCTGTCCATCGCCGGAAGTCTGGTGCGTCTCATGAACGGCACGTTTGCCCTGTCCATCGACGGCGACCTGTTCCGGGCCGATGTTACCCTTCCCCGCGCCTGATATCTTACGAAAAACGTCCGAAAAACATCCGGGAATCTCCATTTGGAGGCTCCCGGATGTTTTGCATATCTTGACAAACGGAGAAAATGCTCTATAATAGTTGTACATACAACGATGTAACTGCAACTTTCCTTGGAATTCAGGAGGTGCTCATGGATATTACGGAACGGAAGATCACAAAAATCGCCCGGGAGGCGGAAAAGCTGGTGCTGCGGACGCTGCGGGAAAAGGACGTGGGAACAGCGGAGATCGACCTGATCCACGCGCTGCGCCACAATCCCGGCTGCACCCAGGCGGCACTGGCGGAGCTTCTGCACGCCGACAAGGCCGCCATCGCACGGCGAACCAGGAATCTGGAGACAAAGGGGTATCTCGTCCGCAAGGACGCCCCCAACGACCGGCGCAGCCAACTGCTGTACCCCACGGAAAAGGCGGAGGGGCTGAAGGCCTCCAAGGCGGAGATCGAGGCGGCCTTTTACGAGTATCTGACCAGCGCCTTGACGCCGGAGGAGGACGCCGCTTTCGCAGCGGCGCTGGATAAGCTGTACACAGCATCCAAGACGGAAAGCCGCGCGGGCTTTCCGCACTTTCAAAAGCCGGTACCGCAGCCTATCAGGCCGTGCCCCACACCGTAGTTGTTGACGCAGCCGTAGCGCCCACTTACACCGAATCCGGTCTCACCGAAGGCGCGCACTGTTCCATCTGCGGCACTGTTCTGATCGCGCAGGAGATCATCCCCAAGCTAGAAGAGCTTCTCGGTGACGTAAACGGCGATGGTAAGGTAAACATTCTTGATGTTGACCTGGTCTATCAATACCTGCTGGATCTGACCCAACTCGATGCGCGGCAAATGAAAGCCGCCAACGTAACCGGCTCAGATGATATCATAGACGTCTATGATCTCCAGCGGCTGTACGAGGCTGTCGCCGGGATCTCCCCGCTCTCTCCTCCGTCGGCCCAGTGATCACGCGGCACCCTCTTTTCCGCAGCAAAAAATCGCTCCCATAAGGGAGCGATTTTTTGTTGTCCGCTTGTTTCTCTTCTTCCGTCACCGCCTAAAACAGGTCCAGCATATTGTCCAGATAGATCGCCTCCCGCACCGGCAGGTGATATTCCGGCTTCGTCATGTAATACAGCAAGAACTCCAAGATCAGTGCGCTGCCAAGTCCCCGTCCCTCGATCTTGAACTGCGAGAAACCCATGGGCAGGTATATATCCCGAATATCGCCGACCCCGATAAACCCGGGATTCCTCATAGCCTTGGAAAAGCGGTATCCTCCGGCGGCATCCGGCGCGGTGCAGTGATGCTCCGGGCCGTCCTCCCCCAGATTTTTCCGACTGACCGCCTCATAGCAGGCTTTCCGCTCCCGGCAGCCGAAAAAGCAGCACTCATTGCAGAGAAACTCCAGCTTTTCCCGCTGCGCCTCCGACAGGGTACCCAACTGGTCAAACGCCCGGTTCAGGCGGAAATCCGGCACCACATAGCGAAAATCCTCCCGGGCCGTCTCCTGTCGAAGCGCCTGAAAATCCGTCAAAACCTTGGTGGTGGAGGAGACAAGGTATAGCCCCGGATAGGTCCGCTTCAAATAGTCCAGCAGCAGCTCAGAATGGACAATGACGCCGTTCTGCGGATCGTCTCTCTCCGCAAACAGGCGGCACAGATCGTTGCATCTGGCGTCTGAAAGATGCGCCTCACGCAGCAGGGAGTTGCTGAAGGTCAGACGGGCCGAGATGCCGTATTCCCGCGTCAGGGCCAGCACCTCCCGCGGATCGCAGTCTCCGCCGCCCACACGGCCGCCGCCCCAGACGCAGTCTGCCGGGCCACCGTACAGTGAGCCGATCTCACACCAGTCATAGAAGTACTCCCGATGGGCGCGATACAGCGGCAAAAATACCCGGTACAGCTCGTAAAACTCAAACAAACCGGGCAGATGGTAATATGCGATGTGTTTTTTTATGCTGTCCATGCCGTTTGCTCACTCCTCTGCCCCGTTCTTTTGTTAGGATCAGTATACCACTCCCCCGGCCGGCAAGGCAAGCGCGATCCCCTGCGGCAGTCTGATGAAATTTTGCCGCTCCCTCTTGACAAACGGCGTCCGCTTCGCTATTATGTAGTTAATCTACATATGTAGCAATTCTACATATCAAGGAGGGCAACCATGGAATTTGACAAGACGCTGACCTCCGGCAGCACAAAGCTGCTGCTGATGAAGCTGCTGGAGCAGCAGGACATGTACGGCTACCAGATGATCGAGGAGCTGCGCCGCCGGTCGGATCACACCTTTGACCTGAAATCCGGCACGCTGTATCCCCTGCTGCACTCCCTGGAGCAGGCGGGCTGGGTGACGGCCCGCGAGGAACCGACGGCGTCCGGCCGCACCCGGCGGTACTATCACCTGACCGGCTCCGGCCGGGAGCAGCTCGCCAGGAAGGAGGCGGAATGGCGCAGCTACGCCGCCGCC
>ERZ780149.4060-NODE-4060-length-11644-cov-2.562602_pt1 | contig 11644 bp, 6 predicted proteins | sample MGYA00511367_ERZ780149 | MGnify/ENA primary metagenome ERZ780149 (study PRJEB29588, sample SAMEA2153852) | human gut metagenome | biome: human gut; feature: human-associated habitat; material: faeces | place: Denmark | collected 2008/2010 ...
CGCAGTGCCGCAAGTGGAACGGGCGTCATCATGAAAACTTATGATTCCCGCCATTACGAGACTGCCTGCACCGACCTGGACGATATCCGGCGCATGGCATATAGGTTCGTCATCTATTTCAATCAGCACAAGCGGGACGGATACCCTCTGACGAAGGAAATGATTCAGGCGGAAGTTCCGCCGATCCCGGGCGCCATCTGGCCGTACGGGTGTGGATACTTGATGACACCGCGCTGGCTGACGGAGAGTACGAAAAAGACTGCATTTTTTGCATTGCTGAAAACAGACCGAAGGTTCCAGATTTCCCGACGTGGCGTTACATACCGCGGGCTCTTTTATGAAAACGGCGAGCAGTGGCTTCTGGAGAAAATGTGGAAGACAGGAAAGAAGCGAGAAGCGTTACCCGGTGTGCGGTACGACCCGCGGAGCATCAACAATATATACCTCATGGAAGACGGCGCTCTGCATGTCATCCCCCTGAATGAGATCCGTGAGGAACAGAGAACATTCAGAGACATGAGCTGGAAAGAATATGACGAACTCTGGAAACGGAAAAAGGATACGAGTAAGGGACTGGAAGCATACGATTTGGAACAGCAGGTCAGTGTTCAGCGTGATATGGCGGACGTCATCACGACGGCCAAGCGTCTGCAGAATGCCGGAAAGAACCGGAAGAAGAACATCAGAAATGCCAGAAAACAGGAACAGGAAAACGGACAACTCCAGAATACGTTGGCGGAGCGCCTTACTGCAGGCGAAGAGAGTGTTGTGACCGGACTGCCTGATTCGAACGTACTTCAGAAGAAGCCGGAAACGGAAAAAGAGAACGTTACGGAAAAGAAGAAAGATAAGACGGCTAAAGCAGACGAAAAGGTACTTGAAGTGCTCCCGGATGATTTTAGCGGAATGAAGGGCTTTTTCGGAGTATAGAGGCAGAAAGGAAAGCAAAACTATGAGATATCGTATAGAAATGAATCTTAATTATGTGCAGCTGAAAAAAGGTGATAATCTCTATGATAATGTGGATCTGGAGGTTGAGGACTGTGTGGAGGCCAGATATTGGAAGGAGAACGGATATCCTGGAAATCCGGACATCTGTGCGCTGCCACGAGCGGCCAAAATTGAGGAATTGATTGAGCTGAACAATATCCCGATTACCGGGTATAAGGAAAAAACGGCACGGACAGCCCCGTTATATGAGAGAAAGCGGCAACTGATCAAATTGAAAAAGATCCGGTATCCGTTCCCGTTTCACTCCCTGATTGAATACAATCTGTCCATGGTTCTTATTTCATCATACAGCAGCAGACGCAACGGGGTAACCGAAGTGGCCAGGGCAACCAGCCTTTCCGGTAAAGAGCACGAGACCAATATTATTTCCTATACTGATAATATTTCTTCCAATGCGTTGGGATTTTCCATTGTTGGAACGTCGGGCGTTGGGAAATCCACGGCATTCGATCTGGCCTGTGCGAAATACCCGAAAGTAATCAGGCATACATTCCCGGATGGTCGTTATGTGCAGATTCCGATCATCCGGTTGACGGCATTTGCAAATTCAAATCTGACGGCGCTCTTCATTTCTTTTGCCAGACAGCTTGACAGATTGCTGGATACCGGGGATGATCATCTGCTCCAGGTTCAGGCTAAAGCGAACCTCGGAAAAATGGTCTCCATCGTTTGTGGTTGGATTGAATTATATCACATCGGAGTCATTGCGATCGACGAAATTCAGCTCCTTGATTTTTCAGAGAAGAGTGCAAAAAGTTTCGAAAATTTTTTGACCATTACGGCTCAGACAGGCGTGGCACTTGTGGCCATTGGGACGCAGGAAGCATGCAGGCAGTGGGGTGGCATGCTGCGCATCCAACGGCGTATGGCAAGCATGATCGTCCGGGCAGACTCCTACTGCAAAGATAAAGAATATATGTGTGGGATCATCCAGATGATCTGGAAATACCAGTGGTTGGATAAATCGACGAAACTGACGGAGAAAATTGCGGATACCATGTATGAGGAAAGCTGCGGTAGCATTGATTTGCTTACAACATTATGGATGATGATGCAATTTGAAGCATTAAGCGATGAGGAACAGCCAACTATTGATGAGGCGTTTGTTCATTGGGTTGCCGAAAAACATATCAAAGCAATGCGTGATCTTTTGAAGGAATCCATGATTGAGAGCGAACAGAAGTTTTTGGAACTTCGTGAGAACATGCTGGCGGATATTCAGCAGGCGGCCTTAGCGGATGAGGAAAGAAAAGCAGCGGAAATAATCCGTCGGAAAGCGAAGGAAAATATTGACAGTAATTATGACCGGGATATGGTTCTCTCCCAGGTAATTGAATCTATTGCCGATTGCTATCCGGAGTATTCGGAGCTTCAGATCCGGAAAGCTTTTTCAAAAGCGGAACGGGAAGGAAATTTTAAAAGGGCCAGTAAGGGAGAACGGGTTCAGAGTGTTCTTACCTTATTAAAAAAGGTCGGAAACCGGGAAAGACGGGCAACAGGGGCAAAACAGGCAGCGGCGGATGACGGAAAAATGAAGGAAATTGAGCGTGAACTGATGAACTGCATCGAGAATTGAGAGGAGCCTGTATCATGATCATGCCCGTATGCATGAGACCTATGCATGATGAATTACTGTATGGATGGCTGTCAAGGCTGTCACTGGAAAATGGCTATTCGTGGCTTACAGACTTTGGAAAACGGTTCCTGACCGAAAGAACCGTACTGCAGCCGTTGGAAAAGATATCCTGGTATCCACGGGTTGATTTCATACGGGATCTGGACCGTACCTGTGAAGAATACAAAGAGATTAGTTTCTTCCCAACAGCGGATGAATTACTAAGAAAGATGACCCCACTGTATGCAGTTTTTCCATTTCTTACATATGGGAACCAGTCCTGGTGGACACAGTTCATCCTGAGAGAACCAGGCACTGCCCTGACCGGAACCGGAAACCGGGGCAACATGATTCCGGAATTCCTGTCATGTCCCGAATGCAGGAAGCAGGACCGCAAGAAGTACGGTTTTTCTTATCTGCGCACCTGGCATCATCTGCCGGGTGTAAGGGTGTGTGCCGTTCATCGTGTTCCTCTACAGACCTTGGCATACCGAAAGCAGAAGGTTCTGGACCCGGACGAGGACGGAATCATCCTGTCGGAAAAAGAATTGGTCGGGAATCTGGAAACAGAATGGAAGATCAGCCAATTTGCAAAGGAAATGTATGAACGGCCATTGTTTTTTGATCTTCGCGGACTGCAGGCACTGCTTTTGGAACGTATGGAAGAATTAGGAATCAGGAAGAAAATAAAGGAAGAGATGGAGACAGCCGAATTTCTTCCGTACCTGAATGGCGAATGCGAAAAGCGAGTGCAGAAAATGCTGGTGGAACCACGGAACGGAATGGATGAAATCATGGCGTTCTCGGCATTCCTGTTCGGTGAATATTCCGTTCTGGAAGAAAAGGCGAAGCGGTACATTGGAGAGCTGGAGGAGCCGTTTGCGGACGTGGTCCGTGGGCGGTTCCAATTATTGTCCGGATTCGGCAGGCTGGTGCATCTGAAATGCGAGACATGCGGAAAGGAGTTCTGGATCCATCCATATGCACTCGGATTAGGGTGCGGATGTCCGTCTTGTGAAGCAGCGATGACTTTAAAACAGCGGATCAACCGGAGGCTTTCTTTTTTCGGGGATGGAAATTATGAACTGGCGCAGGACGTTAATGAAGAGAACATGGGTGAACGGGTTGATGTTATCCATAAAACCTGCGGAAGTGTCCGGAAAATCCGACTCATGGAAACGCTTTGGATGCAGAAGAAATGCGACTGCGAGACACGGGTATCTTTTGCAGATGCGGCGGAACGTGTCCGTGCGGCATCCCCAAATTTTACGCTGATTCAGTATATCGGAGGGAAAAAGGATCACATCGTCCGCTTGAAACATAAAGTTTGCGGCCAGACCTTTGAATGGGAGCTTGGGCGCTTTCAGAAAAGGCCGACCTGCATGGTATGCGAGAGGCGCCGCGTTCCAAGGGGGTCCGTGGAGGATTTCCTGAAAAGAATGAGGGACCTGGTCGGAGATGAATATGAGCTGGTGAGCGGGTTTACGGATATGAGGAGTCGGATCCTGGTCAGGCACCAGGCATGCGGAACCGTTACGGAGATGATTCCGAACGATCTCCTCCGCGGCAGAAGATGTAATCTGTGCCACAAAGCAATCAGACGTGGGGAGGTGGAGGCGGCATTGGAATCATGTACCGGAGGATACTACCGGATCACGGGAATGAAAAATGTCAGATATTGTATTGAAGGTGAAAACGGAGAAAAATTCTTCCGGGATCCAGGATGCATCATGCAGGAATTGTCCAGGCCGACCGAATCCCCGCTGTTCACACACAGAATAGCAAAACCGAAGCCTGCACCAAGAAAAGAGGCGTTAATTTATTTATCCGCAAAAGAAATCTGCCGACGGAAAGGATTCTGGAGCCCCAGAGACTCGGCTGATATACTGCCACTAAAACAGGTTCAGGATCTTATGCGATGGTTAGTAAAAAATGATTATCTGGAACGAATCGGCTATGGAAAATACGTCCTGTCAGAACGGAAAATTTCAGGAGACCGCTACGACGAAAATTAGGCGGCCAATGGCAGGGGTATACAGAAGTATTTCATAATGGTATGATAACAGCAGACTCCTTTGGAAAATAAAACGGAATCATGCGAAAAGGAGAAAAGAAAAATGGGAAGAATTTACGTAACAGGAGATATTCACTCGGAACCGGATCGGTTCAATATGGAGAATTTTCCGGAACAGAAAGAACTGACGCGTGATGATTACATGATCATCTGCGGAGACTTCGGCTTGGTGTGGGCAGAGGATAAAGAAAGCAAACGGGAAACGTGGTGGCTCGACTGGCTGGAAGACAAAAACTATACAACTCTTTTCGTAGACGGGAACCACGAGAATTTTACCAGACTTAATTCCTTACCTGTAGAAGAATGGCACGGCGGACGGGTACATAAGGTTCGGGAACACATCATTCATCTGATGCGTGGCGAGATGTTCGATCTGGGCGGAAAGAAGATTTTCGCTTTCGGCGGAGCAAGGTCACATGACATTGACGGCTTCGCCACGGATTCTGCCTTAAAGAGGGATTACACGGCAGGCATTTTGCAGCCGGACGATCCGCTCTTATATGATAAGATCAAAATTCTCCGCAGAACAAACTGCTGTGCGCGGATCGAGGAAGTCAGCTGGTGGCGTGCCGAAATGCCGACCAAACTGGAAATGATGCACGGAATGAATACTCTGAAGGCAAACGGAATGAAGGCGGATTTTATCTTTTCCCATGACGGACCCTCTTCCAGCCTGTCGATTCTGGGCGGCGGCCTTTTGTCTCCGGATCCGCTGAATCAATATCTGGAAAAAGTGAAAAAGAAGACCACATACAATAAATGGTTTTTCGGTCATCATCATGTGGACCGTCAGCTCACGGAAAAAGATATCGTCATCTATGAGCAAATCATCAGAATCTGCTAAACTCAAAAAGTTAATAATATCCGTTTGGAACCCCGGAGGAATGAGCCTTCCGGGGCTTTTCATTTTGCGGTAACTGGGCACTTTTCTTCCATAATTTATGTAAAGAAATCATGGAAAGGAAGTGCTATTTTTATGCTTATGCCGACATGCCTGAAACCTTATCCCGGTGAGCTGTTGTATGGCTGGATTGTAAGGTTATTCAGGGTCAATATGTACGATTCCTTTGAGAAGTTCTGTGTGGCCTACATTCCGTACGAGGATCGCAAATTTAAAATGAAAAAACCGTTTCCCGTACGGTTGGATTATCGTTTTAATCTGGACCATATATGTGCGGAAAACGAAGAATTTGAGTGTTTTCCTGATATCAGATATATGATTGCAAAAATGACACCACTTGTAACCCAATTTCCATTCATGACCAAAGGACTTCAAGCGAAAAATCTGGAAATTCTGCTCAGGGAACGGACTGGCAGTAAATTGGAAATTCCTACGATGAAGAGTGACATTGCAGAACTGCATGTGTGTCCAGACTGTGTACGGGAGGATATTGTCGCATATGAGAGACCATATCTCCATACCGTCCATCATCTGCCTGGTGTGAGGATGTGTCCGAAACATCATCGGGTGCTGATGCGTGTACAGGTTGCGCCAGAACAGTGGGATGATGGATTGAACAACGGTTCCATGATTCCGATGGAACTGAAGGCAGATGAAAAATTGGAAAACAAAATCAGTGAATTTATGCAGAAATTGTATGAATGTCCTCTTACTCTGGATTTAATTGGATTGCGGGCAGTGATTCTGGAACGCATGAGCCAGCTTGGATATCCGGCGAAAAAACCGTATGAAAATCTCACAAGTGATCTTTGTGCTGCAGGATATGGAGGCCTGTTTATTGGTGAAGTGAGAGAACGTGTAAATAAATTCTTATCTCTGAAGCGAGTATTGCCGGAGGATGGAATTCCTTTGCTGGCATTTCTATTTCGCGATTATGAGGATTTTCGGGAAGCAGCGATAAAAGTAGCAGTAGAAGATGTGAAAAAAATTCCTGAATTTTTCCCGCAATTCATTGTACATTCAGACGACTATTGGATCGCAAAGATGGAATGTAGGAAATGCGGAGAGCAATTCCATATCCATCCTTATGCTCTTTTCCTTGGTTTTGGGTGTCCGAAATGTGACCGGAGAGCAGATCCAGATGAGATATTTCAGCGTCAGCTTCATATGCTCGGAGATGGCGCCTACACATTGGAAGAACATTTTCTCGGATATGGAAAAAACGTAAAAATCCGTCATGAGACCTGTGGCGCGGAGCGTAATGTGAAGTCATCCACTCTGATCTGGATGGAAAAGAAGTGTGCTTGTGAACAATGTCTTACAAACGAAAAGATACAGGAACGAATTGATCAGTCTAATCGAAGCGGAGAACGATATACGCTGATTAAGTATACTAATAAAAGGAAACAGAAAATAACAATCCGGCACGATAAATGCGGAAAAGAATTTACAGTAGGCCTTTTGGAGTTTGAGCGGATTCCGTATTGCCGATGTTGCGGACAGGGAAAGGAAGCTGTTGAACGGTTCGGGGAGAAATTTCAGGAACTCATGGGTGATGAGTATGAGATGGTTACTCCATATCAGGGACTAGCAAAAATGATGACGGTGCGCCACCGCACATGCGGAACGGTAACCGAGGGATATGCGGTCAGCTTTCTGAACGGTAAACGGTGTGCTATGTGCACGCCGACTATACCGAAGAAAAATATGGAGATATATGTGGAGGAATGTACTGATGGAGAATATCATGTGATCGGCATTGAACGGAACACAATAACGATATGCGGTCCCGATGGAAAGAAATTGACAAACTCAGTGCAGCTTATCCTTCAGGAACTTTCACTTGGTGAGAAGTCCTCCATGTTTAATCATGTGGTCAAAAAGCCGGGAATTCCGCCGCGAGACGCGGCGGTTTTGTATCTTCGGGTAAAAGAAATCTGTGGGAAGTGGGGAGTCTGGATACCAGAAGCATCGGACAGCAACGAGAATTTTTCAAAGATTCGACATCTGGCACGTCAGCTGCTTACGGAAGGACATTTGTTTTCAAAATATCCCGGTGTATTCTGTATGGATCCAGATATTTCCGATGAAACCGTGATTCGAGAACTTTACCTGGAACGGCGAGGGGAACATATTGGAGCTTATTACCACGAATCTGCCGCGTATCATGCCGGTATTTTGAATAAGAAACCGGAAATGGAATACATTTTGTGCAATGACGTAAAAACGAATGACTTCAGAACGAAAAAGATAGGAAATACGAAAATTAAAGCAAGGGCAGCATATGTAGAAATCAACAACTGGAATTACAGAGCGATTGAGGGGATTAACCTGCTGATGTTTTCCGGCAAGTACCCGGAATATAAAAAACAGGTGGAAGACTGGCTTCTGGAGAACCGCATATACATTTCTGACATGGAGCCGTATTTCCAGTATTACCCGAATATGATCAAAAAGATTGTCAAAGAGCTTTTTAAATAAGAAGAAACAACGAAACTCCCCCTGTCTTTCCAGACAGCGGGATGAATCGGCTGAATAAAAAGCAGTTGTGTTCCATTTTTGTTTTCTGACCAATTTTGCGGAAATTTCTTCCATAATTCCTGTATCAAACAGGAAAGGAGGAAGCCTAAATAGAGAGGCAGTTCACATAAGAAAAAACTAAATTGTATGGTGTGGCATTAAGACTAACTTCTTCCATAATTTACTATCAAAAAATTATAATATGTCACATCAAACGAGAGCCTGTTCCCTGGTGGGGATGGGTTCTTTTACGTTTTGCTAATTTATGCAGTAAATCTTCCATAATTGTTCCGCAAGAAAAATTTATGGAAGGAGGTTTTCTTTTTATGAGGAAATCAAAGAAGCAGCTGCTTCGGACACTGATGGCCTGTGGCCTGGTCGTTTCCGTGGCAGCAGGCGGCACCGTGGCGTATCTGACCGATGCCGAAACTGCTACCAACACGTTTACCGTTGGCAAGGTGAAGATTGACTTGGAGGAACCCGGCTACCCCGGAAATGACAGTGACGAGGTAAAGAATATCATCCCGAACCAGGAGATTGAGAAGGATCCTCAGATCGAGAATACCGGCAATAACGATGCTCTGGTATTCTTACGGGTAGAGGTGCCACAGGAAACATTTACGGATGAAGATGACGGCACATGGGAGCAGAAAAAGCAGGATCTGTTCAAATTGAAGGGTATCAGTGACCAGTGGGAGCTTTTGCGGACCGAGACAACCACGGATGCGGATGGAAAAGCGAAGACATCCTACGTCTACGGCTATAAAAAGGCCCTGGCGAAAGGTTCCACTACCGATAAGCTGTTCCAGAAAGTGCAGCTGAAGAATGCCGTGGAGTCCGATTTGCGCGGTAACGTGGAAGATATCATCGTGACTGCTTGCGCCATCCAGGCAACGGACATCCCGGATGTGGATCTGACGCCGGGCAGTGACGGAACTCTCGGTAAGGATGTGCTGGATCAGGTCTATGAGATTTTCCTGAAACAGTCCGGAGATCAGAAGAGCCGACCGGCAGATGAAGGTGACCGGAACCAGACCGGAAAGCTCGGCAAAATCAGCTATGTGCTGGATGGAGGTACTCTGGCGGACGGATCCCTGACAGAGTATGGAAGCGCTGATTACGGATATACGCCGCCGGAGCCGACAAAAGAAGGTTTTGCGTTTGCTGGATGGAGTCCGGCAAGCATCCCGACAGACAGCACTGGAAATGTGACTTTTACGGCAAGCTGGGAAGTAGACAACGCTGTAGCTAATTTACTGGATGGTCAAACGCTGAATACGAAAATGAAAATGTTAGCTGGTGACGTTTCACCCACAAACACAAGCGTAAACAGTACTATTACAGCTATTCAGCAGTCTGCGTCTGCACCATCTGCATCAGTTATGGCAGAGCCTGATTCTTTGATTTCTACAAGCGCATCCGGTAAGCCAGTTTACGCATGGTTCGATAACGGAACGATTAAATGGTGGTCAGGAGCGAAACAAGTAATTGCCGATACATCATTAAGTAATTTATGCAGGGGGTTACCAAATTTAACTGATATCAGTGGACTTAAAAATTGGAATACCGAAAATGTAACGGATATGAATTCTGCATTTTATGGTTGCAGTGCATTAACTAGCTTAACTGATTTGGAAAACTGGGATACCAGCAATGTGACCGATATACATGAATTATTCAGTAACTGTACAGGTCTTACCAGTTTGGACGGTCTGAAAAACTGGGATACTACGAATGTAATTGATATGCGCTCAGCTTTCTTTACTTGCAGTAGTCTTGTCAATTTAACTGGCCTAGAAAACTGGAATACTGAAAACGTAACGAATATTAGCGCAATGTTTTCTATGTGCCGTTCTCTTACTAGCTTGTCACCATTAAAGAACTGGAATGTCGGCAACGTAACTAATATGAGCAGCACGTTTTATAGTTGCCGTAAAATCACCAGTTTGGAGGGTTTAGAAAGCTGGAATACCGAAAATGTACAAATTATAAATGCTACATTTTTTAGATGTTACGCGCTTACCAATTTAAAAGGGTTGGATAATTGGAATACTGAAAATACAAAAGATTTTAACTATGCATTCAGTGGGTGTGCAAGCCTTGCCGATGCATCGGCCATCAATAATTGGGATATTTTAAAGGCAAGCTGGAGTTCTTTCACAGACATTTTTAAAGACTGTCCTACGCATCCAACCTTTACCAAACGTCCTGGCACATGGAACAACGGTACATTTACCCCCAACGATCTAAGCTGAGTATTTTCACAATCCTGCGGCCAACCACCGCAGGATTTTTTCTCGCTTATCTTCAGGTGTTCACGAAATAAAAGGAAAATTCGCACCGTTCTCAAACACTCTTGTTTAGGAAATAAAAGGAAAAACCTTCCCGTCCTCAAACCTGCTTGTTTGCGATATAAAAGGAAAACTCAACACGCTTGTTTAAGAAATAAAAGGAAAATATAGGATGCAGTAAAACCTTCTTGTTCGCGAAATAAAAGGAAAAAACGTGTTGAAATTGACCCAGAAATGCGGTAATATGTTTGCGAAATAAAAGGAAAGAAACAGCAGTTTAGTTTTCCTTTTATTTCGCGAACATGCTTTTTATATCGCGAACAAGAGGTTCGGAAAGTGTAAATTTTTCCTTTCATTTTGCGAACAAGCAGTCAAAAACACGATCTTATGTTTTACAAACTATCGCGAACAAGCGTATCAAACCGAATATCTGTAATTTACGCGAGATTGCGAACAAGACAGTCTGAAACCACAACAGCGTTTTCCTTTTATATCCTGAACATAGGGTTGGAAAACGCTGTTTTTTATTCCTTTTATATCGTGAATATATGGTAAAATACGCTTTCCTTTTATTTTGTAAACAAAGAAAACGCATCACGTATATTGGAAAATATTGCATTACGTATGCTGAAACAAAATACATCACGTATATTGAAACTTTTTACATCAGTATTCGTGAAAAACACATCCCGCCGGATCGGTAGGAGGCGTTTTGTATGGTTCCGTTATTTCTTCATGTCCTCATAAAGCATTAATGCCATGTCGAGTTTTCCGCTCATCTTATTAGATCCGGTGACGCAGGCGGAAAATGGAACCGGCTCATTTCACTACAACTATTTTGAAGATGCGTACCGGGAAGAGGTTGTGTGTGATCCGAAAGAAGCAGTCCTTTACCGCGAAAAAGGCGGCGGAAGGGAGTTCTCCAATGTCCTTCACGCAGCGATGAGCTTATTTGATGTTATGAAGCCGGAGGAAGAAAGCTCGATTCTCAATAAAGATACCACGAATGCAAGACGTGCGATCGGATGGATCAACCATTTGTTCCATGAAGAATATGCACTGGAAGATGGAAAGTCGATTCCGCCCATGAAAACCGCCGATTTTCTACGGCTTGACGACCATACTGCATATCTTTTTAATCCAGAAGCCTTGCAGGGAAAGCGTGATTATACCATGACAGACGCGGATCGGCTGTATTAGTGGAGAAAAGGCTCGGAGGAAGTCACCATTAA
>ERZ780149.4062-NODE-4062-length-11638-cov-10.505310_pt1 | contig 11638 bp, 12 predicted proteins | sample MGYA00511367_ERZ780149 | MGnify/ENA primary metagenome ERZ780149 (study PRJEB29588, sample SAMEA2153852) | human gut metagenome | biome: human gut; feature: human-associated habitat; material: faeces | place: Denmark | collected 2008/2010 ...
TTAAAAGATATATATTTATATTTAAATAAATACTATAATATTCCAAACATAGAATGGTTAAAAAAACAAGAACCTAGTTCTCGTTTACAACTTTAATAACCTCTGGAATCTCATTAACCAAAGCCGTTTCAATTCCATCTTCTAAAGTAGAAGCCGCCATCGGACATCCAGCACAAGCTCCTACCATAGTAACATAAACAACTCCATTCTCATATCTATTAAACTTAACAGAGCCTCCATCATTCTCCAAATAAGGTCTTATTTTATCTAATACTTCATTAATCTTTTTTTCAATATTTTCTTTTTCCATTTCTCATCACCTACAACATATTATATATTTTTTTTATAAAAAGTACAAGAAATATTCAAAAAAAAATAAAAAAATGATATAATTATGAATGTGAGGAAAGAATTATGGAAAAAATAAAAAAGAAAGATGTAATTAAAGTAACCGTAACAGGAGTACAAAAATATGGAGCCTTTGTAAATACCAAAGATGAAGATTATGATGGACTAATACATATATCAGAAATATCTTACGGATATGTAAAAAATGTCAACGACTATTTGAAGGTAGGAGATACAGTTTATGCCGAAGTAGTAGATGTTAATAATGATGAAAAAGAATTAAAATTAAGTATCAAAGATATAGATTATAAAAAAGATGGCACTAGATTAAAAAGAATGGCCGAAACAAAAAGTGGATTTAAACCACTTAAAGATAATCTTGATATGTGGATAAACAAAAAAATAAAAGAGATAACAGATAAAATGTAAAAAAAAAATAAAAAGTTTTTGCAAAACTCTTGACAAAGGATACCAATAAATGATATAGTATTAATTGTCAAAGAGACAATGGGCGATTAGCTCAGTTGGTTAGAGCACCTGCCTTACAAGCAGGGGGTCATAGGTTCGAGTCCTATATCGCCCACCATTGCCGAAATAGCTCAATTGGTAGAGCAACTGACTTGTAATCAGTAGGTTACGGGTTCAATTCCTGTTTTCGGCACCATTTTTTGGAGGGATAGCGAAGTGGTCAAACGCGGCAGACTGTAAATCTGTTCCTTAGGGTTCCATGGTTCAAATCCATGTCCCTCCACCACTTTTTTGTTTGGTTATTGCCCCGTAGCCAAGCGGTAAGGCACCACACTTTGACTGTGGCATTCGTTAGTTCGAATCTAGCCGGGGCAACCAAATTATATGCTTCGTTAGCTCAGTCGGTAGAGCATTTGACTTTTAATCAAAGGGTCTGGAGTTCGAATCTCCAACGAGGCACCATTTATGAAAAACAAGCCTTACAAAATAAGGTTTTTTTATTTTGTTTTTCGATACATATCAGAGTAATTTTAGAGTAATAGAATAAAAAGTTAGCCATTTCAGGTTAACTCTTTTTATTTACATTATTAATATAGTTTATACACTAAGTCCATTTCTAATCTTAAAATTACGGTAATCCTTAACAAAAGCAATATTTTTAATATAATTATTAAGCAAAAATTCATACTGCATAGAAATAAGATTATAATTACTTTCGTCAATTACATAAAACAAAGTAACAACACCATACCTACTCCTATTGACAAAACACAAATCATCAGTAAACATAACAAGACTATTCAAATCATCTTCATTATCAATATCAAGTTTATCAAAATCAATATCCAAACAAGAAAATATATCACAGAGTTCCTTCTTAAGTATCATACAATTATTATAAAAATTATTAACAATCATTTTATTAAAACCCTTTTTAAATATTTTTCTATCATTACCATCGTAGTAGTAATATTTCTTACTAAGCAAAATATCACTATTACTATCCTTCAAAAATATCGGAAGTAACTTATCAATAACATATATATCATTAAATAAAATAACCAAATGATGAATGAAATTATCTAAGACATAGATAAATTGTTCATATTCGGTTAGATACTTTTTTTTAAAAATTGTCGGACAAGTAATATCAATTCGTTTATTACTAAGCCTACTAATAAAAGTATCAATATAACCATTATAAAACAAATCCATTATTACAGTTTTATTCATTAAATTATCACATCCAATAACAGACTTCTTAAACTCTTTTCTATTTTTATTAATATCATTCATCATAATAGTCTTCTCCTTTATTTAATCAAATATCAACACGCCTTCTAGAATAACATATAACAAACCTAAAAATAAAATATCAATCATATATAAGCAAAACAAAGTAACGAACAAGCTCAAGTTAACCAAAAGATAACATCCGCACCACACTATATAACAGCATAAAAGAAGATTCCTATTTACCAGAATCTTCTATTTTCTTTAATATAAAATACTTACAGTCAACTGCACAATCATCTTCCAAATATTTATTAACATTCTTATAATTATTAAAATATTTAGCCTTTTTACTACCATCTTCATAAAAACCTTTAAGTCTAAGTTTACCATAAGCAATATCACCCACTATATAATCATAACCATAAAAGAAATCAGTAAAATGACTAACAAAATCATCATAAACAAAACCATCCTTATTATTCATAATAAGTTCATATTTATAATTTTCAACTTCAATTAATTTCATCATAAACCTCCCTATTCATAATTTTTAGCAAAAGCCGATTTAATTTGTTCATACTTAGCTAAACTAGATCCTGAATTCCAAGTAATAAATCCCCCTTCAAGTCCAGCATCATAAAGTGCTCTAACCTGATCCTCTATTTTACTAGCCCCATATACAACAGTAGGCTTCCAATATGGAGTATCATAAGCCGTAATCCAAGTTCTAGGAATAGCAGGAGTAGGAATCTCAGTCTGTCTAGCAGCGGCCCCTTTAGCCCAATTATTAACAGTTTGATAAGCATTAGTCCAAGTATCAATGCTCCTACCAAAATGATCCGTATAAGGCATAGAACTGATAACATCAACAATATTGGAAATAGCGGGCCAATATTGACCATAAGCCGTAACATACTCTGAAGAACATTCACCAAAAACATCTACAGATAAATAAGCACCTTCCTTATGAATCTGATCAGTAGCATAGAAAAGAAAGTTTTGAACAGCCTCAGCCTTTTCCTCATCATACTTATTCTTAAAATCAGCATTGCTAACAGACAAATTATAAGCATTCTCAGGAAATCTAACATAATCAAATTGAATTTCATTAAATCCCATAAGTTTAATAGCCTCTTTAGCAAGTTCAACATTATATTCCCATACATTTCTACTATAAGCCGAAGGCCAACCAGAAGAATTAATACAATCCTCAGGATGATCCTTAGCATAATGTGTATCATTAAAGACAACAATTCTACCAATAGCATAGATACCAGCATCTTTAATCTTATCAATAACAGCCTTATAAGCATCATTATCGTTAATAGCAGTTCCATAAGCAGTCATAGAATATTCCTTAGCAACCCCGGAAGTATAAGCAAGTGCCCCATCCTTAATATCAACAACAATAGCATTAACACCATTTTCTTTAGCAATCTTCAAATAACTATCAATACTTCCAAGAACACCAGCATTAAGATACATACTTTTAGCAGACTTAAGAAGTTTATTATCCTCAAACTCAACCTTTTGATAAGGATAATAATCCAAAGTAGATGCTTTACCACCATATAATTCTCTTGATTTATACTTTCTATCTTTATGAATATCATATACACCATTTTCATTATATACCTTTAAGGCATCCTCTTCGCCAGCAGTCAAATACTTACCATAAACATAACCAGTAGTATCATTAAACTTAATCTCATACATATTAACACTACCATCATCCAAAAGTTTATCATATCCAATAATATCTATTTTGTTCCCCTTTTTAATAAAAGACTCAATCTTAGAATCAGACTCATTCTTATATACCGTAACAGAAGTTCTAACATACTTTTCTTTCTCAAGAACAACATCTCTATCCTTGCTTACAAGTAAAGAACTATCAACATAATAATTATTCTTATCATATTCAATCTTAGTATATTTAACATTATCTTTTAATAGTTTATTATCATAAGAAATAACTTTAGTACCTCTTTTAACACTAGTACTCTCTTTAAGATTATCCTCTTCATCCAAAGAATACAATTTAACCAAATTATCATAAGAAGCAAGATACATTGTATTCTTGTTAATAACAATATTTTTACCCTTACTAAATAAAAAAACAATAGAACAAATAATTAGTAATAAAACAATAATACAAATAATAACTCTTCCTACTTTAATTTTCCTTTTTCTTCTTCCATTTTTCATCTAATCACACCTACCTACATATAGTATACCACATATTTAGACATTTTTACACAGAAAAAAAGTAAGATTTATATAATCTTAAAATCCTACTTTAACTATTCAAAAATAAAAACATATAAATAACAGTTTTACCTAAACTATAATTAATTAACCTACCATAACCAATACATTTCTCATATCCCCAACATACCTTATCAACAAGACTAACGATAATACTTTCCCAATATTTAGGAAATATCTTAACGCTAACAGGAAACATATGACTCTCAATAATATTAATTTCTTTTGGAGATAAATCAAAATGTTTCTTAGCATTTCTAGAAGCAATCAAAGGATGATTAGTAAGAAGTCTTCCACTATTAGACCTATTATATTTATTAAGAAAGAAATCATGAAGTAATCCTCCTCTAGCGGCACTAACATAATCAAGATTAAATACTTTACAAATCCTATAAGAAATATAAGACACTCTTTTAGAATGTTCTAATCTATTACCTTTATGATGAGGACATAATTCTATTTTTTTAAACTCTCTATTGTTTATAATATCATAGACTATTTCATTATATTCATAATTATTAAAATCAATTTTCATATTACACCTCAAAATATTTTATTAACAAAAAACATTTGTGATAAGTTAAAAAGAAGCATGTGCCTCCTATTTATCTAACATATTAAGTAAATTAATTTTAAACATATCTCTATCAGCATGACTTTTAGATACCATTACTCCTTTATAAGTAGTAAGTTCCTTCTGATAACCATCAGTTAAAATATCCTCAGGTAACAAAGTATCAAGCATTACCAATTTCTGATTTTCATAAACAGTATAATGAAGTTTAACATCACCATGAACAGCAGCAAACATCCTATCAGTAGGAAGTTTTAATTCATACTTAGTAATACCATCTTTAGTATTCTTTGATAAAACAATACCCTTAAAATTACCATCCCTAAATGAAGGATAAAAATCAAATGCTAATTTTTTATATGCTAGCATATTATACTTTTTAACAGCACGTTCTTTTTTTCTAAACTCATTTTCATTTAAATATTCAATAACAAAACTATTCTTCATTTTAACCTACTCCCCCTAGATTTCAAACGAAATGTATTACGATTATACCATAATTTATAGTACTTGTCAATGTTTTTTCAACTTTTTCAAGATAAACCACCTATGTCTTATCTTGTCATATATAGCTTACTTTCATAGTCTATATATGAATAATATTATTATATATCATATTCGGGGTGAAATACTTGTTTGACTTAGATAATACTATCACCTTTAAATACTGGAATAAAACTATCGCTTTGACTCTCCTCTTCTTGAATAAAACAATTTCTAATACCAATATCATAAGCATAATTAACAAGTTCATCATATTCATTTGTAGAAACATTGTCATTCAGTTCAGGATAATCAAGAGTTCTAATTTTAGTATATTGATTCATAATACTATAAATAATATTATTATCATATTTATTATATAAGTAAGAAATAACATTTTTAGAATCATCATAACAATTAGGAAGTACTAAATGTCTAACAATAATCCCTTTTAATAAATAACCCTCATTATCATATATAAGTTTTCCTGTCTGTCTATACATTTCTTCTATTGCCAAAGAAGCAACATAAAAATAATCAGTAACATTAGAATACTTACCCAATGTATTATCATAATATTTAAAATCAGGTAAATAAATATCAATAAGTCCATCAAGAAGTTTTAAAGCATTAACACTCTCATATCCAGAAGTATTATATATTATAGGAATATTAAGTCCCTTATTCTTTGCCATAAGAATACTATCTCTAATCAAAGGAATATAATGACCAGGAGTAACTAAATTAATATTAAGTGCATTCATATCTTGTAATTCAATCATTATTTCAGATAATCTTTCCACTGAAACATCTTCTCCTATATTCTTAAAACTAATATCATAATTCTGACAATATACACATTTCAAATTACAAAAAGAAAAAAATATTGTACCAGAACCACGATTTCCCGTAATAACAGGCTCTTCCCACATATGTAAATGGTAACCACCAATTCTCATTACATTAGAAGCCCTGCAAAAACCAAGTTCATTATTATTTCTATTAACTTTACATTTCCTAGGACATAATTCACATTTATTAAATAACTCTTCCATAAACATCACAAAAATATTTTAATACAAAAAATAGACTTTGTAAAGTCTATCTATTACCTAAAACAAAACATACAACTATACCAATAAGTAAAAGTATAGTACCAATATTAATAAATCCCATACTCTTCTGTCTTTTAGGAACATCAAGTTTAATTCTTGGCATAGTACTAGTAAATTCAAGATTGTCACCAATTAATTTAACTTTTTTAACAACAGGAAGAGACATATTCTTAATCTTATCATCACTAATACCATTACACTCTTTAATTTTTTCAATATCCATTCTATCTTTTTCTCTATTAAGCATAAGTTTATCACAAGCAATAAGTTCTAAAGAAATAGACATATATTTTTTGTTACCAGAAGAAACATAAGGAACAATATATTCACTTAGTTTAGCATTAATATTTTTTATAATACCAATCCTGTTATGACAATCAAAATTATATTCCATAATACCATTATCTTTTTCCTCAAAAACAGCAATATTAACCTTTATACCATCTACTATTACTTGAAAACCATAATCAATATTATTAATAGTATAAGTCAAACTATCTCTCTTAGGATCATATAAATCATTTTTTCTAAAGATTTCTCTTATCATAGGAATATCTTTTTTATTACATATCAAATCTAAATTACTATGCTTTCTAAAAGAAGATTCACCAAGTAATAAATAAGGAACAATACCACCCCTTAAATAAACTTTAGCACTAGTTTTATTCATTTTATTAACTTTGTCATATACCTTAATAATATCATCATAAGAAAAGCCCATCTTTTCCAAATTAGCATTATATGTAGCAACACTATTATTAAAAATAGTATCAATTCTAGTCTTAATGACATCAATGTCTTCATTTCTATTTTTAAATGCCATAATTAATTTTTCTTTATTCTCATTTGGAACATACATAGATGCCTTCTCTAACTCACTAATTTTATCCTCTATATATGAAACAATAATATTGTTTTTTTCTTCCACTTGTATCACCTACTATTTTCATAATAATTATAGCATACAAAAACTAAGTATGTAAAGAAAAAGAGAGAAATTTCTACAATTTTATTCTCTCTTCAACATATTTTTCAATATCTTCTATTTTAATATTCTCTTGCTTCATAGAATCTCTATCTCTTATGGTAACAATACCATCATTAATAGTAGTATCATCAATAGTGATACAAAATGGAGTACCTAAAGCATCTGCTCTACGATATCTTTTACCAATACTACCAGATTCATCATAAAGAGTCATAAAAGATTTAGATAAATTTCTATATATTTCCATCGCTTTATCACTATGATATTTCTTGACTAAAGGAAGCACACAAACTTTATAAGGTGCAAGAAAAGGATGAAATCTCATAACTTCTCTAGTAGTAGAATCTTCTAATACCTCTTCTGTATAACTATCACATAAAACAGTTAAAATAGTTCTCTCAACACCTACTGATGGTTCTATAACATAAGGAATATATCTTTCATTAGTTTCAGGATCAATATACTCCATAGATTTACCAGAAACTTTTTGATGAGAAGTCAAATCATAGTCAGTACGAGATGCAATTCCCCATAATTCTCCCCAACCAAAAGGAAATAAATATTCAATATCAGTAGTAGCATTACTATAAAAAGAAAGTTCTTCTTTTGAATGGTCTCTAAGTCTTAATTTATCTTTATTAATACCAAGTGATAATAAATAATTATAACAAAAATCTTTATAATATTTATGCCATTCAAGTTCAGTACCAGGTTTACAAAAGAATTCAAGTTCCATTTGTTCAAATTCTCTAACTCTAAAAATAAAGTTACCTGGAGTTATTTCATTTCTAAAAGACTTACCAACTTGTCCAATACCAAAAGGTACTTTAAGCCTCATACTTCTTTGAACATTCTGAAAATTAACAAATATTCCTTGAGCAGTTTCTGGTCTTAAATAAATAGTAGATTTAGCATCTTCTGTAACACCTTGAAATGTCTTAAACATTAAATTAAATTGTCTAATATCAGTAAAATTGCTCTTACCACACTTAGGACAAGGAATCTTATTACTTCTAATATATTCCATCATTTCATCCTGAGTCATAGCATCTCCAATTTCACTTCCAGCATAATCATCAATTAACTTATCTGCTCTATGACGAGTTTTACATTCCTTACAGTCAATTAAAGGATCAGAAAAAGTCTTTAAATGTCCTGAAGCCTCCCAAGTTTTTGGATTCATAAGAATAGCACTATCAAGTCCAACATTATTCTCATCTTCTTGAATAAACTTTTTAATCCAAGCTTTTTTAACATTTTCTTTTAATAAAGCACCTGCTGGCCCAAAATCCCAAGTATTAGCAAGACCACCATATATCTCACTACCCTGAAATATAAAACCATATTGCTTACAAAAATTAACTAACTTAACCATATCTATATTATTCATAACAATTCCTTCTTTCTTAATTAAATATAATATCACAATTATACATATTATTCAATAACTTCATAAATTAAATTAACATTTTCTACCATTTTATCACTAATAGTAAATAGCTTATCAATATCTATTAAAGGTAACTGTCTATTAGTATATAATTTCATAATAGTATCTCCAACATTTACAATATCATTAATACCCTTTTCAAATATAATACCAGCAGAATAATCAATATTATCATCTTTACTCATTCTGCCTGCCCCCAAAGCACTAGATAACTTTGCAACTTCTAAAGAGTAAATAGAAGTCAAATATCCCTGTTTTTCACTTTTAACATCATAAACATATTGACTTCTAGGAAGCAAGTTTACATCTCCACCTTGATATTTAATAAATTCAAGTAATTTATTATAAGCCATCTTATTACTAATAACATCATTAACTTTATTTTTAGCCTCTTCATAAGAAATATCAAGCCCCAATTTAACCATATAAGAAGATAATTCTATACATAATTTCATTAAATTATTATCAGGATTATAATATAAAGAATTAATTGCCTCTAATACTTCAACAGAATTACCAATATTATTACCCAAAGGAATATCCATATTAGTTAATAAACAAATAACCTTCATATCATTTTCTTTACCAATCTTAATCATTAAATTAGCAAGTCTTCTAGCATCACTAATATTTTTAATAAGTGCACCTTCCCCAACTTTAATGTCAAGTACAAGTCTTTTAGATCCAGATGCAATTTTTTTACTCATGATAGAAGAAGCAATAAGAGGAATAGATTCCGTTGTTCCAGTAACATCTCTTAAAGCATATATCTTCTTATCAGCAAGTGCTATATCCTCAGTTTGACTAGTAATAGCCATCCCGATACTTTTTATTTCTTCAATAAAAGTATCAATAGGTAAATTAACTTTAAATCCAGGAATACTTTCTAACTTATCAATAGTACCACCAGTATAACCAAGACCTCTACCACTCATTTTAGCAACTTTACATCCACAAGCAGATACAATAGGAGATATAATTAAAGTCGTCTTATCCCCTACACCACCTGTAGAATGTTTATCAACAACATTACTTAGACTACTTAAATCTAACTTACTACCTGATAAAATCATATACTTAGTTAAATAAATAACTTCATTATCAGTCATATCATTAATAACAATAGCCATAAGCAAAGAAGACATTTGATAATCTTTAATATTACCATTTACAAAATTATCAACAACATATTTAATCTCTTCTTCACTAAGTTCTAATTTATTTTTTTTCTTTATTATAATATCAATAATATTCATATCATCACCATCATAATAACTATATCACATTTTTAATTAGTAATCAATTAAAATTATTGAAAAAAAAAAGAAGAATTATTTATCTTCTTGTTTCTTATTATGATTCCATATAATATTAGTTTTTAATACCAACAGAAGAGTCAATACAGATAATATAATATAAATAATAATACCATATTTATTAGTACCAAGCATCTTATTACCAATTGCATACAAAATAGAAGCTATAGCAAATAAAATATCAACTAAATAAATAACTAATACCGTTTTCCTTTGTGATAATTTAAGTTTTAATAATTGATGATGTAAATGATTCTTATCAGGCTCTCCAAGTGGTTTATGATTAATTAATCTTCTAAGTATAGCAAACAAAGTATCCATAATTGGTATAGCAAGTAATAATATTGGAACTATAAATGAAGTAAGTGTAATATTCTTAAATCCAAGTAAAGCAATAACCGCTATTATATAACCTAAAAACATACTACCTGAATCACCCATAAATATTTTAGCAGGATTAAAGTTATGTACTAAAAATCCTAATGTACTGCCAAGCATTATAAATGTAAGTAGAATATCTAATCCATTAGAATTATTAAGAAGCATTGCTATAATACCTATAGTTAAAAAATATATACTAGCAATACCAGAAGATAGTCCATCTAATCCATCAATTAAATTAATACAATTAATAATAGCTACTATAAATATAATAGTTACAGGATAAGCTAGTATTCCAAAATCTATATATATCCCAAATGCTGATATATCCTGAAGAAGTATTCCACCATATAAAGGCACAATAGAAGCCCCAACTATTTGAGCTAAAAACTTCCATTTAGCAGGTACTGGTTTAATATCATCAAATATACCAGTAACAAGTATAATAAAACTACCAATAAGTATTGCATTCATTTGAACAGAATGAATACCAAACAACATATAACCAAGTAAAAAGCCAGCATATATACCAAGTCCACCTAATCTAGGTATAGGTACCTTATGTACTTTCCTCTCATTAGGAATATCCATTGCTCCTATAAACTCTGCTATTTTCTTAACTACTGGTATAAATAATGCTACAAAAATAAATGTAACTCCTACCATCAATAATACTCTTGTTATTTCCATATAATACAACTCCTCAAAAACTTAATACATTTATATTATATAACATATTAAGTTTTTTATCAATTATATTTCATTAATATATTGATAAGAAATAATATTTTAAATAAAAAAAGATCATTTATATTTACAATATTTTACATATATGATAATCTAGAACAAAAAAATATGATATATATTTTTAGCATATTTATAATAATATGTTTAATTGGAATAGACTTCAAAAATAGAAAAACAATTGATGAAAATGCATTAAATAGAGAAAGAACTTTAGCACTAAATGGAATCTTTATAGGAATTGTTCTATTTAGCCATTTTAATTCA
>ERZ780149.4065-NODE-4065-length-11631-cov-3.118607_pt1 | contig 11631 bp, 9 predicted proteins | sample MGYA00511367_ERZ780149 | MGnify/ENA primary metagenome ERZ780149 (study PRJEB29588, sample SAMEA2153852) | human gut metagenome | biome: human gut; feature: human-associated habitat; material: faeces | place: Denmark | collected 2008/2010 ...
TTACTGTGTATGATAAAATTGTCAAGATCGCAGATGCCGGCACGATAACGGCAGACGGCCTGCTCTCTGGCGCGGAGACCGTAGACGGAACCGGACTTGTCCTGACACCTGGCTTTGTCGACTGCCATGTTCACGTGCTCGGCGGAGGCGGCGAGGGCGGCTTTGCCAACCGCACCCCGGAGGCGACGATGGAAGGCCTGAACAAATTCGGCGTGACAACCGTTGTCGGCTGCCTCGGAACTGACGGCATTGGCCGTGACATGTGCGCGCTCGTGGCAAAAACAAAAGGCCTCCGGGAGCAGGGCATGTCCGCCTGGTGCTACACCGGCAGCTATCAGGTTCCGGTGCGTACACTGACGGATGGAATTACGAAAGATATCATGATGATCGAAGAAATCATCGGAACCGGCGAAATCGCCATCTCGGACCACCGATCCTCACAGCCGACCTTCGAAGAATTCGCCCGACTGGCAGCAGACACACGCCTCGGCGGTGTTCTTTCCGGGAAAGCGGGAGTGATCAATGTCCACCTTGGCGACGGTGCAAGATGTATGGAGCTGATCGAACGCGTTATCAGCGAAACCGAAATCCCGGCCAGCCAGTTCCTCCCGACCCATGTCAACCGGAACGAGAAGCTGTTCCAGAAGGCAATTGAATACGCCGTAAAGGGCGGTGCGGTCGATTTCACCGGAAATGAAGAGATCGATTACTGGGAAACTGTCTGTGATGAAGTCCGCGTGTGCAAAGGAATCCGCCGCATGCTGGATGCAGGCGTGAATCCGAAACACATCACCATCTCATCCGACGGTCAGGGCAGTCTGCCGATCTTTAATGAAAAGGGAGAATTCCTGCGGATGGGCATGGGCCAGTCGAGCTGTTTGCTGAAAGAAGTAAAAGAATGCGTGGAGAAAGCGGGAATTCCGCTGGAAACCGCAATTTCGACGATTACGGCAAACCCGGCAGAGATCCTGTCACTGAAAGGAAAAGGAAAAATCCAGGAAGGGTTTGATGCAGATCTTTGCGTACTGGATCAGGGACTGGAGATTCAGGAAGTCGTTGCACGGGGGAAGACGGTGTATCGGAAATAGCATATTGGTAATATTGGGAAAAGGTCACAGCTTTGCGGAGCTGCGGCCTTTTTTGATGGGAATGCCTGCGGAAAGAATGTTTTACAATAGTATTTTGTAAGAGGGTACGATATAATGAACATATATCTTGCGACAGGGAAGGAGAAACTGCAGTGTCGGAAATAAAACTTTTTGAGGTCGGAACGGTTGTGAAAGAGCGCACCTCTTCCACGGTAGTATTGGAGAAACAACTGCAAACAACAATAGAGCAGAACATGGAGACATTTTTCGGCGTTCGTTTTCTGAAAAGTGAATATATGATCACATCCGGAAGAATGGACAGCATCGGAATTGATGAAAATAATAGCCCAGTGATTTTTGAGTATAAGAGAAGCTCGAGCGAGAACGTAATTAATCAGGGATTATTCTATCTGGATTGGCTTCTGGATCACAAAGCGGATTTCAAACTGCTTGTGATTGAAAAATTGGGTATGGAAGTAGCAGACCAGATTGATTGGTCGGTGCCTTGTGTGATTTGTATTGCAAATGATTTTACGAAATACGACGTGCATGCAGTGAATCAGATGCAGAGGAATATCAAGTTGGTGAAATATCGGAAATACGGAGATGATTTGCTACTGTTTGAGCATTTGAATACTCCGGTGGCAAAGCCAGTAACGGAAACATCAACCATTTCAACAACAAGTAGTACATACACACAGAAAACACATTTAGAGAAGCTGGCATCAGCAAGCAGCCATTTCAAAACATTATATACGGCGCTTTGTGACTACATCGAATCGCTGGGAGACGATCTTGTTCCAAACCAATTGAAGCTGTATTTGGCCTATAAGAAAGTGCAGAACATTTTCTGCATTGAAATTTATAACAAACAGATCCTGCTCCGAATGAAACTCGACCCGGACACTGTTGAACTGGAAGAAGGATTCACAAGAGATACCCGCGGGATTGGACATTACGGAACGGGGGAGCTAGAAGTGTCAATCAAGACGGCAGAAGACTTTCAGAAGGCAAAGAAGCTGATTGATCGGGCGTATCAGGAGACGTTATAAAGCATGGTAAAAACTGGAAAATGATGAAAAAATTTGAATTGTAAAGTCAAATACGTTACAATTTAAAGTTAGAACAGAGAGGATGAAACGGTGAAAGAAGAAATAATACAAAACATAAATCAAGGGTTGGAAGCAGCCTATATCAATGGAAATCTTGCTTCAAATCTGGAATATAAACCGAGTTTTATATCAAACAATCCAGAAGAGGGTAAAAAAGTTATTTCTTCTATTGAAGAAGAGCTACTTAGCTATGAACAATTCCAGATTAGTGTGGCATTTATCACAATGGGAGGAATTACGCCCCTCCTGCAGACGTTAAAAGAACTCGAGCGAAAGAGAATCCCGGGGCAAATTCTTACAACGAACTACTTAGATTTTAGTGAGCCAAGAGCGTTGGCAAAACTGAATGAATTGAATGAAAAGTCTAATCCCCCAGCTATGCTGGGGAGAATAGAGTAGTCGGAAGTGGTGAGGATAACAAAATAAAGCCTCCTGTGATAGAATGAGAATGGTGTCGCAAGCCAAACTCAAAATCAAAGGAGGCGGTCCAAATGGACAATAAAAGTTTATCACATACTCGTTGGAAATGCCAGTATCACATTGTGTTTATTCCTAAATACCGAAAGAAGGTATTGTATGGGAGAATACGCAGAGATGTCCGAGAGATAATAGCAACTTTATGCCAGTATAAAAATGTAGAGATAATTGCAGGAGCGGTATGTATAGATCATGTACATTTAAGCGTAGCAATTCCACCAAAACTCAGAGTATCAGATTTTATGAGGTATCTGAAAGGAAAAAGCACATTAATGATTTATGACAGGCATCCTGAGTTGCAAAGTAAATGGGATAAAGCGTTTTGGGCTAGAGGATATTATGTTGAAACGATTGGCAATATAACAGATGAAGCAGTTCAAAAGTATATAAAAGAGCAAGCAGAAGAATAGAGACGAGAAGATTCGAGTAGTACCGCTTTATAGCGGGCCAGCAAAAGTGCTTGCGATACCGCCCTTTGGGGCGAGCAGTAACAATAGCCCTTTGGAGGGCTAATAATAAACCACCAGTTGAACTGGTGGTTGCTAACTTAGCCATCAGCACCAGATCGAACTGATCCGGCGCTGCGGTGCGGAGCGTCTCAACGGCAACATCGCCGTCGTCTGCAAGGCTGACGGAAAATCCGGCGTTCGAAAGGAGCTCCATCGCGATTTCCTGTACCATATGGCTGACGTTGATCGCCATGCCAAGTCCCGTACCCTGAATGCCGCTGACCGTAGAAGTCTCCTCGCGTGTAAACGATTCAAAGAGGTGCTCCTGGAATTCCCGGCTCATGCCGATGCCGTTGTCGCGGACGTGGAATTCGTAGAGCGCATACCCTTTTTTATAGTACGGTTTCTGAATAATACGGACAATGATGGTGCCGCCGTTCTGTGTGAATTTCGTGGCATTGCTCAGCAGATTCAGCAGAATCTGGTTCAGGCGGAAAAAGGTGCTGGCCGGAGGTGGAAATCTTGTTCAGGTATTCCTGCACCTGGTCCGGCTGATTGACGTGGGCGGCAGCCAGAGCGGTAAAGCCGATGATCGCATTCATCCGAAAAAACAGATTTTGTTCCGGAATGAAAATGGGAAACAAAAGTTACTTTACATATAAAAGAGCAGAACAGGAAGAAATTTTGAAAAAAATTGAAGAAAATTACAAATTATTGTGGAATATGTGGAAAAAATATGGTAGGATGGGGGAGAAGAGAAAAGTGGTTTCAAAATGTTACTTAACGTTCAGTGAAAGTTCTATGGTTACAAAGAAAACAAAAAACAAGAGGAGAAGGAAAATGAAATTTTTACCAAAACCAAAAGAGGTAAAACTCCTGACGGGGGAACATGCACTCTGCTATGACGGCAGAATTGTACTGGATGGCAGACTGCTGGGAAATGGGGATACGTATGCGAAAGTGCTGCAGAAGGGAATCAAAAAGGAAACCGGAATGCAGTACGATATCGGATACGGCGTTCCGGGAAGAAAAGAGACCGGCGCGATTGTACTGGAACTGGATGAGACAAGGAAAAGCCAGCAGTATGTGCTGCAGGTGACAGAGGAGGAAATCCGCATCCAGGGCGGAGACGGAGCCGGCGTGCTCTACGGTGTGCAGACGCTGTGCCAGATGATGCACGAATACGGTGCACTGCTTCCTGCCGTGCGGATCGAGGATGAGCCGGATCTGCCGGTGCGCGGCTATTATCTCGATGAGACGAGAGGCCGTGTACTGACACTTTCCTATTTAAAACAGGTGGCAGACCGCATGGCGTACTACAAGCTGAACCAGCTGCAGCTCTATGTGGAGCACACGTATCTGTTCTCGGGACTTTCCGAGATGTGGCGCGATGAGACGCCGCTTACGGCAGAGGAAATCCGCGAGCTGGATGCGTACTGCGCAAAGCTTCATATCGAACTGGTGCCGTCGATCGCAACGTTCGGCCATCTGTACATGCTGCTCTCCACAAAGAGCTATGGCGACCTCTGTGAATTCCCAGACAGCTGGAAAGAGCCGTTTTCCTTCTGGGACCGGATGCAGCATCACACGGTGGATGTCTCCGGCGGCAGAGCGATCGAGCTGATCAAGGCCATGATCGAGGAGTACATGGCGCTCTTTGCCACGGATAAATTCAACATCTGCGCGGATGAAACGTTCGACCTTGGAAAAGGAAAATCGAAACCGCTGGCAGACGAGAAAGGCGTTCACCGCCTGTATATCGACTATGTAAAAGAGCTTTGCGAGTTTCTCGTGGCAAAAGGCAAAAAGCCGATGTTCTGGGGCGATATCATCTGCGCACAGCCGGAGCTGATCAAAGAGCTGCCAGAGGAAACCGTCTGCCTGACCTGGGGCTATGCAGCCGAGCAGAGAGAGCATGAGGCAAAAGTGATGGCGGAAGCTGGTGCAAGACAGTATCTCTGTCCTGGGGTCGGCGGCTGGAACCAGTGGATGAACCTGGTGGAGAACAGCTACAAAAATATCGCACGGATGTGCGGCTATGCGAGAAAATACCATGCGGAAGGTGTTCTGAACACAGACTGGGGTGACTGCGGCCACATCAATCAGCCGGACTTTTCCCTTCCTGGCATGATCTATGGAGCCGTCTTCTCCTGGGGAGACGATACCGACAGCTTTGAGGAGCTGAATGAACAGATTTCCCGTCTGGCCTACGGCGACCGGAGCGGAAAATTCGTTTCCTATATGGCAAAAACGGCAGAATGCTCCATCTTTGACTGGTGGGATGCCAACGTCGTTTACGAGGAAAAAGTGCTCGGCCATCCGAATAACCGGAATGCGCTGTTTGATGCGAGAATCCAGGATGAGGCGAAGCGTGCAGCTGCAAAGGAAACAATTGCGGCTCTGAAAAAAGAACTGAAAAAGACAGCCGGTGCTCTGGAAGAATCCTGCCGTCCAATGGTTCCGGTGCTGGAACTTACGATGGACGCCATCGATCTCTGGAACGAGACGGGTGCGAGACTGTGTGATATCGAGCTTGGAAAAGAAAAAGATGAGGCAGCCTGCGCGGCACTTGCGGGACGGCTGGAAACCTGGTTTATGAAGTATAAAGCGTCCTGGAGAAGCATCAGCAAAGAAGGCGATCTGCACCACATTGCGGAAATTGTATTCTGGTATGCCGATATTCTGCGGGGAAGAAAACCGTACGAAAAATAAAAAAATCTGTTTGTGAACAAAATGAACAGAAAAAGAGAATAAATGAACGATAAAAAGTAACAAAGAAAACGAAAATTTACATAAAAGTGAACAAAAACACTTGACTTTTGCGCAGAAGTGGACGAAGATAGAAGTATCGGATCGAAAGATCAAAAATGTCCGTATGGCGTGACAAGAGAGAAAGAAAAAAATAATTTTCACAGGGGGAAACAATCATGAGTAAAATCATCGGAAACAATCTGCCGGATATGCCTTGGCAGGAAAAACCAGCAGGAGAGCACATGCCGGTATGGCGCTATGATCAGAACCCGATCATCGGCCGTTACGAGCAGAAACGTTCCAACAGTATCTTCAACAGCGCAGTCGTACCGTTCGAGGACGGATACGTAGGTGTATTCCGCTGCGACAGCCGTTCCATCAGCATGGACATCTTCGTTGGAAGAAGTAAAGACGGTATCCACTGGGAGATCGAGGATGAACCGATCAAATTTGAGGGCGCTGACGAGGAGATTCTGACAAGAGAGTACCGTTATGACCCGCGTGTCTGCAAAATCGACGACAAATACTATGTAACCTGGTGCAACGGCTATCACGGCCCGACCATCGGTGTTGCTTACACCTATGACTTCAAGAAATTCGTTCAGCTTGAGAACGCATTCCTTCCATTCAACCGTAACGGCGTGCTGTTCCCGAGAAAGATCAACGGCTACTACATGATGATGAGCCGTCCAAGCGACAACGGTCATACACCGTTCGGCGATATCTTTGTCAGCCAGAGTAAAGATATGGAATTCTGGGGAAGACACCGTCACATGATGAGCCCGGTCCGCGGCGATGAGTCTGCATGGCAGTGCACCAAGATCGGTGCCGGCCCGGTTCCGATCGAAACAGATGAGGGATGGCTGCTGATCTACCACGGCGTTATCACAACCTGCAACGGATACGTATATCGTATGGGATGCGCACTGCTTGATATCGACGAGCCGTGGAAAGTAAAATACAGAACGAAAGACTATATTATGGCTCCGATCACCCAGTACGAGTGCATGGGTGATGTTCCGAACGTAGTATTCCCGTGCGCAACCTTAAGCGATGCAGCAACCGGAAGAATCACTATCTACTACGGATGCGCAGATACTGTAACCGGTATGGCATTCACAACCGTAGATGAGCTGCTGAACTATGTGAAAGAGAATAGCCTTTGATTTATAAGATAACTTAAAAAGCGACAAGTCTGCCGGGCTTACGGGTGAAAGAAGCCTGCAGGTCCGGCGGACTTTCTTTTTAAAAATGACCCCATGGACAGCATAAGGAGGCACTATGAAATTTGTAAAAGAGCGTGTGAACGTAATCTGCCAGGAACTGGCAAGACTTTCGATTTCACAGAAAATTAAAATCACCGATATGCAGGTGAAAAATGGATGCTATATCACACCGGCAGAGGCCGATGCATCAAAAGAGCCGTGGACATCGTTTGATACGGTCAATGACCGCTGGTACGGACCGGACAAACATTACTGGTTCCGCACCACCATCACCATTCCGGAGAGCTTCGATGGAAAAAATCTCTGGATGAGAGTCCATGCAGGACTGGACGAATGGGATGACGGAAGAAACCCGCAGTTCCTGCTGTTTGCAAACGGCGAAGTGATCCAGGGTATGGATATCAACCACCGCGAAGTACTTGTAAGAGAAAATGCAAAGGCCGGTGAAAAAATCCAGCTTGACCTGCAGTCCTACACCGGAACGCTGCACAGCGAGTTCCGTCTGCTGGCAGACCTTGAGGAGCATGATGCGAAAATCGAGGAGATCTATTACGACCTCATCGTTCCGATGCAGGGCCTGAACCGTATGGACGAGGATAATAAAACGCGTCTGGATCTCGAAACCGCACTGACCAACACGATCAATCTGCTGGACCTGCGCAAGCCGTACAGTAAAGAGTTCTACGCTTCCATCGAAGAGGCAGAAAAATGCATCCAGGAAGAGATCTATGAAAAAATGGGCGGCTGGGACGAAGTTGTGGCAACGTGCATCGGCCACACCCACATTGATGTGGCATGGCTGTGGACGATTGACCAGGTTCGCCAGAAATCCTGCCGAAGCTTTGCAACGGTATTAAAACTGATGGAGGAGTATCCGAACTATCATTTCATGTCAAGCCAGCCGAAGCTCTACAGCTTTGTAAAGGAAAGACACCCGGAAGTATACGAGAAAATCCGTCAGAGAGTCAAAGAAGGACGCTGGGAGCCGGAAGGCGGCATGTGGGTTGAGGCAGACTGCAACTTGACTTCAGGAGAGTCCCTCGTGCGCCAGTTCCTGTTCGGAAAACGCTTTTTCAAAGAAGAGTTCGGCGTGGACAACAAGATCCTGTGGCTGCCGGATGTCTTCGGATACAGCGCAGCGATGCCGCAGATTCTGAAAAAATGCGGAATCGACTACTTCATGACGACAAAGCTGGCATGGAACGAGTTCAACAAAGTGCCGTACGATACGATGAACTGGGAAGGTATCGACGGAAGCAAAGTCTTCACCCATATGATCACAACGCTCGGCGTCGGCCAGCCGGAGACCAGCTTCTTTACGACATACAACGGTATGCTGCACCCGGACGCGATCATGGGCGGATGGGACCGCTACCAGAACAAGGACATCAACAACGATATCCTGATCAGCTACGGCTACGGAGACGGCGGCGGCGGTCCGACCAGAACGATGCTCGAGACATCCAAGCGTATGGAAAAAGGCATCAAAGGTGTGCCGAAAGTACGCCAGGCATTTGCGAGAACGTATTTCGACGAACTGCATGAGAAAGTAAAAGACAGCAAACGCCTCCCAACCTGGATCGGCGAGCTGTATTTCGAGTTCCACCGGGGAACGTATACTTCGATGGCACGCAACAAACGCGGAAACCGTAAGAGCGAGTATGCGATGATGGAATTAGAGCTTCTGTCCGTTCTGGCAGAAAAGGCCGGAAAAGCATATCCGACCGAAGAACTGAACCGCATGTGGGAGATGATCCTGACAAATCAGTTCCACGATATTCTGCCGGGTTCCTCCATCCATGAGGTATATGAGCAGACGAAGAAAGAGTATGCGGAAATTGCAGAAACATCTGCAAAACTGATCGGTGAGCGTCTGGATGCACTCTGTGCGAAGAAGGACGAGAGTGTGACCGTATGGAATACGCTGGGCCACAGAAGAAACGATATCGTAGAGCTGGGCACAAACAGCGCTGAGGCACTGACCGATGGAACGAACGTGTATCCGGTACAGCAGACGAAAGACGGAGCGGTTATTTACGCAGAAAATCTGCCGTCCAAGGGATATCAGGTACTGCGCCCGGTAAGCGGATCCGTTGTGAAAACACCGTTTGCCATAGCAGAAGCAGGAGAGGGATATACCCTTGAGACACCGTTTTACACCATTGCAATCGATGCAAACGGCGAATTTACTTCCCTGTTTGACAAAGAAAATGACCGTGAAGTACTTCAGATCGGAAAAACAGGAAATGAACTGCGGATCTATGAGGATAAACCGCTGCAGTACAGCGCATGGAATCTGGACATCTTCCATACCGAGAAATCCTGGAAGGTAGAGGGCGTGCGCCGCATGGAGTGGACAGAAAACGGTCCGGTCCGTGCAACCCTGGAGATCGAGCGCGAAGTGATGGATACCGTCATCCGCCAGCAGATCCACTTCTACGCAAAAGACCGCAGAATTGATTTCGAAACCTACGTTGACTGGAAATTTGCTGAGCATGTGCTCAAAGTACACTTCCCGGTTGACGTTCACAGCGATGAGGCAACGTACGATATCCAGTTTGGTAACGTGACAAGAAAACTGCACACCAACACAAGCTGGGATCAGGCAAAATTCGAGGTATGTGGCCACAAATGGGCCGATCTTTCCGAGGGAAGCTACGGTGTCAGCCTGATGAACGACTGCAAGTACGGCTATTCCATGAAGGATCGCGTGATGACACAGACCCTGATTAAATCCGGAACTGAGCCGAATCTGACGGCAGACCAGGAGGAGCATTCCTTTACGTACTCCTTGTATCCGCATGCAGGAACGTGGCGTGAGGCAGGTACGGTACAGGAAGCGCTGAATCTGAATGTGCCGGCAAAAGCTGTTTTTGGTGCGGCAGAAAAAGACCGCATGGAGTTCCTGTCTGCAGACAAACGCAACGTAGTGCTTGAGACCGTGAAGAAAGCAGAGGACGGAGACGGCATGATTGTGCGTCTGTACGAGGTGGAGAATGCGAGAACGAAAGTGACACTGCACTGCGCAGAATCCATTCTTTCTGCAGAGGAGACCAATCTGCTGGAGCAGCCGGCAGATGGCGCAATCGATGTGAAGGAGAACGAGATTTCGCTTACGATCAAACCGTACGAGATCCGTACGATCCGCATCCGCACAGAGAAATAACGTACAGAAACATAAAAAAGACACCGTATCCGAAAAACGGAAATACGGTGTCTTTTCAAAAAGCAAAATCAAAAAACGGATGCATCAGTCGCCGGTGGAAGCGCGGTACAGAACTTTGGATTCCAGATACGTGACTTCATGCGGCGTGTGCGGATATTTGATCCGGTAAAGAATCTGAAGCGCCAGGCGGGAGCCGAGCTCCTCATTGAAGACCTGAACGGTAGTCAGATTTTCTGCCAGAAGATCCTCGATATTGTTGTCAAAGCCGGATACGGCAACGTCCTCCGGCACGCGCAGTCCCCGCTTTTCAAGAAGCTGCATCAGAATACAGGCAACGTAGTCGCTGGCGCAGACAAAAGCGTCCGGCATGCGGGAAAGGGAGGAAAGGAAAGAATCGATTTCCTCGCGGTAGGAGTCAATCCCAAGCGGTGTGGTCAGGCAAAGAGAAGGATTCGGTGTTTTTCCGGCATCCATCAGTGCCTGGCAGAAGCCCTCATAGCGTTCGCGGTTGGACTGTGCGTAGCCGATATCACCCATGAAGCCCGGAAGAGTGCATCCTTTCTCGAGAAGATGGGCGGTAATATTGCGGACGCTGTTCCGGCTCTCCATCAGGAGAAGATCGCCGTTCAGTTCATCCGGGGATACGAGGGAGGAAGTGTCCAGGAACACTTTGGGAATCTGTGTCTCTGCGAGCAGACGCAGAAGACGTTCGTTGTACACGTTCAGAACAATGATGCCGTGGACGCTTCCGTTTGTAAGTGTGGGCGGGAGAAAATACGTTTTATCCGCCGAAGTCGGAAGATACGTGTAAACGAGATTGACATTGTGTGTTGAAAATACTTTTGCAATCTGGTGGATGATGGTCATCCAGAAAAGTGAGGTTTCCGGTCTGCAGACGGCAACTGCAATGTTGACCGGCGTGGTCTCCTCCGCGCTGGAAGGATATTGAAAATCTTCCGGGATGGCATAGCCAAGCTCCTGGGCTTTGGCGATGACCTTGGTGCGCAGGGAATCGGAGACACCTTCGTGTCCGCTGAACACCTTCCAGACGGTGGTCCGGGAGATGCCCAGGGAATTTGCAATTTCCTGTAAAGTGACTTTTTTCATAGTTTCAACCGATCCTGTTACAAATTTTAACTACTAACCGATATTATACGCTTAAAGTGTAATTTTTTCAACCTTTCCGTTGGAATACAGAAGGAGGAGATGTGCACGATCGGCACTCGGACAGGAAATCAGGTACGTACGGCTGGTGGTTTCAATGGTATATCCAAGATCTTTTACAGATTTATTCCAGTCGTTCGGTGCATACGCATCCAGCGTTTTCTGCAGTTCATCGAGGCTGCTGCTGTAGGAGCCGGT
>ERZ780149.4066-NODE-4066-length-11629-cov-3.256264_pt1 | contig 11629 bp, 9 predicted proteins | sample MGYA00511367_ERZ780149 | MGnify/ENA primary metagenome ERZ780149 (study PRJEB29588, sample SAMEA2153852) | human gut metagenome | biome: human gut; feature: human-associated habitat; material: faeces | place: Denmark | collected 2008/2010 ...
AAATAAAAAGATCAGTGACTGATTTTAGAACAAAAAGTTTGTGAATTATTGAAAAAAGTTCTGCTTGTAAAGTGGCAGATGTCAGTGTATAGTGAAGTCACTCTAATTCGATTCTAATTTTATTTTATAGGAAATTGCATCCGGTATAATGAAATACTCTGAAGATACGCCGGGTGACATTCTCTGCTTTGAAACAGATCACAAGAAAAGTATATGATATCAGACACATGATTCGATGTGACATTTTCAGGACAAGTTAATATGAATGAACAGACACAGGGAGGAACAGGATGGAAGAAAGAAGAGACTATGCGGTACTCCGTTTTGTGGATCAGAATGGCTGGAGTTATATGGTAAATGACTATGCAAAAGGCTGTTCTTTGATGGAGTATATCAAACAGGGGATCCGGGTGGAAAAAGAAACAGTATTTGACTGGATCAGACAGCTTTCAAAACAGCTGGAACAGTATTATCGTTGTGGAAATGAGGATGCGGCGTATGGATATGTGAACCCATATGCAGTGATCATAACCGGAGACGGAATGCTTTGTCTTCTGGATATCAATGAACCGGAAAACGAGGAACTTTTAAAGCAGATGAAGAAGAAAAAGCTTCGTATGCTTTTTGTAAGGAAAGAAAGGGTTCTTTCGCAGAAGACAGAACGGTCGGATGATCTGTATGGTCTGGCAAAGATAATGGAATTTACAGCAGAAAAATGTCTGGATCCAAAGGCATTTACACGGAAAGAAGAGCGAGTCTGGAAAAGAATGCTTGGAAAGTGTTATAGCAGTGGGAAAAATGCCATAAAAGTATTGAAAAATATGCAACTAAGAATAAAATAGACTATATTGATTTAAACTTAGAAGATGTTAAAATTGACTGGGAAAAGGATACTACTGATAAAGGGGATCATTTGAATTATTTGGGAGCTTTAAAAGAAAGCAAGTTTTTTGGTAATATCTTAAAAGATAGGTATAATCTGGTTGATAAAAGAGGTACACTAGAAAGTTGGGATAAACTAGAAATGGTGTACAATAAAAAAGCTAGATAGTATAACATACTACACTAGCTACTGCATAAACTTCATCATGCGTAATTGAAAGGCTAAATTTTAGTCTTTCTTTTTTTATGTATTCACTTAGTTTTCCATAGAAATTAAAGTAAGGCATGCCATTATTATGTAACACTTCTATATCAAGGATACTATATACGCTTAAATTTACTCCTAAGCTTTTTAAAAGAGCTTCTTTGGCAGCGAATACTCCCGCCTTTGTTTCTATGCTTTTATGACTAGCAAAATACTCTAATTCACTACTTGTAAACACACTACTTAATTTTTTTATTTTGTTTATACTTTCAACCCTGACTATATCTATTCCATTAGTTATCATTTTTTTCCTCAAGAGTACTTTCTTTTTGCGCTACTTTTTTAAAGTAGTCTGTTTTTAATGTTAAATCATTCTTCTTTATTAATTCACTTATATAGTGGTTCATGTTTTCTAAGTCAGTTCTATTTATCCATTTACCATTAGTTACTTCTCCACCCTCAACATAAACTCTTCCGTTATACCAAGAGTAATCACTAAAGAATACATATCCATTATAATTTTTAGATAGAGCATTAGTACCTATATAATTATTAGAATTATAATCTACCCCATATAAATTAAGTATTGTTGGAAGTATATTTAACTGACTTGTTACATCTTTTACTGTCTTTTTTGTTTTTCCATCATATATAAAGAATGGTGTATGATTTATTAAGTTATTTTTTGTATCTTTATATTTATCTAATATAGTTAAGAAATATTCCCAGTTGCTACCTAGTTTATATCCCACACAGATTAGAATTGTGTTCCAAATTGCAGAACCACATAGAGTATAAACTATAAATTTTCCCATAGGCATTTCACTCATACCGGCAGGAATAGAAATTAAACTTCGAACAATAGGCACAAACCGACAAAAAAATACACTCTTATTTCCTTTATTGTCAAACCAATCATCAGCTTTATCTATATCTTTTTCTTTTAAAAATAATACTTTACCTATTTTTCCTCTTACAATTTTTTTGAGTCTTTCTTTATTAAAAATTTTACCTATGTAATATAGAATTAAAGCACCAATTAAAGAACCAAATGTTGATGCTATAATCATGAAAAATACTTTTAAGTTAGTGTATGTACTAAAAAAGCCACTGAATAAAAGAATTACTTCTGAAGGTATCGGCGGAAAAACATTTTCAATTAATATTAGAAAAAATACTCCAAAATAACCAAATTGTTCTATAATGTGTAATATAATCTCTTGCATATTATCCCTCTTTATAAGTTTATTCAGAAATTTTAAATTTAATCTTTCCTTTATTTTTCTTTACTTCAACTTCAGTAATTACACCATTAATTATATTTAAACATGGACCCTTATGGCTTACATCAGCATTATAAATTATTGGTATATCTAACTTACTTATAACACTATCTTTTAAACAATCAATTACATTTTCATATGTATTACTTACTTCTTTTCCAAATCTTCCAAAAATAATACCTTTTGCATATTTAAAATATCCAAGTTCACTAAACTTCCAAAGTATTCTAATTACATCATCCATACTTTTTTCACAATTATCAAAATACCAGATGATACCATCATTTTTATACTTTTCATTAAAAGTATTTATTCCATCATACTTTGTACCAGCTAGGTCAGATATAATATCAAAACAACCACCAATAATTCGACCTTTAATAAAAACATCTTCATCATTAACTGTCATCCATCTTACATCAGTATCCAAATTATAGCTCTCTAGACCAGTTACTTTCTCTGGATAAACATCTTCATATTTTTCATAACTATCTTGTTTTATAATATTACCATTTATTATATTCAAAAAATCTTTTTCACTTTTATGATATTCTTCCATTCCAAAATTAGAGAAATTTTTACCATAAATTGTAGCAATATCACACTTTGTAGTTATTGGATATAACAAACCAGTTGGGTCAGAAAAACCACAGACAAATTTTGGATTATTTTTTAACAATTCAAAATCAATATAAGGTAAAATCTCTAAAAGAAACTCACCACCAGAAGCACACATTATTAAATCAACGGAATTATCCCTAACCATTTCATTAAATTCTTTTGCTCTTTGTTCTTCACTTGTGCTTCTGCCCATAAATGAATTAAAGACATTATCAGATAATTTAATTTTATAACCCAAACTCTCTAATTTACTACAGGCATTTTTAAATCTTTTAACCTTTAATTCATTATCAGCACCATCAGATGGAGCAACTACTCCGATTACACTTTCTTTTTTTATAAACTTTGGAATTATCATATGCTTACCTCCATCATTATTATACATTAACAAAAAGAAAAAAAGCAACTATAAGTTACTTCTTAATGAAATTCCCAAAGTACTAGTTTATCACAATCGGGTCACTCATAGTACCTGAACCTGAGACATAAGTTGTCGAAGGCTCAAGGAAAAAAGTTGGACGAACCCCATATTTATAATTATTCACGGTATTATATAGCGTGCTACCTGCGCTTTCCACATAAATAGCATAATTTAATTTTGATGAATCACGAGTAATTGTCCATTCATCATAGCCTAAATATAACCAATTTATACTTATTGCTGCTCGATAATCTTTTGTACATCCATAACAGCCATCACTGTTTGAAGAATCATATATACCACCACCAATTAATGTCCAAGCACTCGGAGATGCTGCAAAATAATAATCTGATGCATACATTAATCCTACTTTTGCACTATACGTTGTACTTGATGCACTACTTCCCACTTCATATTGATATGCTGTTGCTGGTTCATCTAGAACATTTACATATGAACTTCCTCCAACTTTCCATGTTGTTGTGGTTATCTTTGAAACCCATGTTGTTCCTATGTTATTGGGGAAATTCACGTTTAAATTTTTTGTATTTAAATCTGAATATTTCCATTCATTGCATCCACCAATATCTGCTGCTGCGATTGTATTCTTATTAGCAAGTTGATATATCCCACTATATAAATTATATGCAGTAGAACTAGGGCAAGCGCGCAATGTTGACCACATATATGTTGTCTCTGATTGATATCCACCATCTGTGCCTAGTAAATTACTTTTGGCTATTGTAGCTTTTATTAATTTTACTTGGTTGCCAAAAACTCCGATTATTCGATATAAGTTATCTTCTGGGCATGGTGTTGCATCACTTCCAAAACATACGAAATTATTTGGATTCGCTCCAGCATATCTATATGAGTTATCTCCTGCTCCATTTGTAAGTGTTGAATTGTGATAATATATTCCATTTTCCCCTTGAGTACCTGTATATTGCGATATTACATAATCTGCTAAAGTTTGATTACTTTGACTTTCTTGTTGTATCATTAATTTAGCATTAAAACTCTTTCCGGTATTTCCTGTTTGATTGGCATTATAGTTTACAAATGTTACTGTTATATTCCATGTATCTGTTTTTGTAGGATTTGCTGTTATTTCTCTATTATCAAATAATGTTATTAAATCTGTTTTAGTTGTTATATCAAAACCAGATATACTTGTGCCTTTTCCATCTGTTACTGTTTTATATGTTAAACCTGAAATGCTAGTTACAGCATTTCCACTTGCATCTGTTATTGTTAAAAGTAATTCTGGTGTACTTGTATTTTGGGTATATGCAAATGTATTTTCTGAAATATCTAAATACACATAATAATTCTTTGTTGCAGTATTTGTTTTATTATTGGCAGTAAGAATAGCTTTAGCAAAAGTACTTCCTGTTGCATTTCCTTTTCCACTTGCAAATGATGTTTGGTCGGCATATACCGCAATATCATCTCCTATTTCAAAAGTTAATAAATCAGATGTATATGTTGTTACATTTACATTTGTATTTGAACTACTATTACTTGTCGCTTGAAAATAAGCAAATGTTGCTCCGATTATTAAAGCTAATAATGTTACTATTGCTACACCACTTAATACTATTGCTTGTTTTTTATTTTCCATTTTTATCTACTCCTTCATAACAATATCACGCACGGATATTTTATTTTACATACCCATTTTAACTGAAAAAAAAAAAAAAGCCCTATATTTGCACAAATGTGCAATTTAGGGCTTTTTTGTATATATTATTCTTCTCTTAATTTAGCTCCGCATCTTTTATATAATGAAGAAAGTATTCTTTCCATCTTGTCATTTATTTCTTCCATAGTCATTGTACTACCTTCATTAATCATACGTACTTTAAATGTAACAGATTTTTTACCTTCAGGAATTTGATTTCCACGATATACATCCACAAATTCAACTTCTTTAACTTTTCCTTTTACAGTTTGTTCAATTATTGCCCAACTTACAGATTCATCAACTAAGATTGACAAGTCTTTTTCAACTAAAGGTAGTTCAGGTAAATGTTCAAACTTATTATCTCTAGAAGCAAATGGAATTAATTCTTCCATATTTAATTCAAATATAGCTACATTAGTTCTTTTGATTTTTACATCATTCATAGCTTTAATTGATAATAACCCTAGAGAACCAATTACATTACCGTTTAAAGTTATATTTAAATTTGCATTAACATCAGCCCAGCTTGGTTTATCTCCTACTTCTAGTTTTATTGAATCCATATGAACATATCTAGACATTTCTTCTAAAACACCTTTTAATTCAAAGAATATTTCTTTAGCATTCTTACCGATGATTGCACCAGCTAGATGTTTATTTTGAACAGGTAATATTTCATCATCACTTGATGGTCTATAATCACCTTTTTTAAAAGTTTCGGCACATTCAAAGATTTTAAATGAGTCATAATATCTTAGGTTTTTAACAGTTGCCTCAAGTAATCCAGGGATAAGGGATGTTCTTAAATTTGCAAGTTCAGGTGCCGGAGGCGTTGCAAGTCTAATTGCATCATCAGTTGAAATCCCTGCTGCATTAATATATTTTTCATCTATCCAAGGATATGTAAATATTTCATAAAAACCACATCTATTAGCTAAATATTCCATTATTCTTTTTTCTAATAATACTTTTCTTTGATTAATAGAGTGTTCAATGGTTATATCAATAGGTTTTGCTTCGAATGAATCAAAGCTTAATATTCTAGCAATATCCCCCATTACATCATCTTTTAAAGATACATCTCCGGTTGACCTAAATGTTGGTACTACTACATGGTATACACCATCATTTAAAGTAGCCTCATAACCTAAAGCAGTAAGAATTCTTTTAATAACTGCATCATCTATATTCTTACCTAATCTAGTAGTTAAGAAATTCTTACTTACATCTATTTCTTCTTTTTTAGTTTCTACTGGGTAAACATCAGCAAATTTAACAATTTTACTTTCAGGAAATATTTCCTTAATTAAAGATAAAGCTAAATTTAGTCCTTCATCAACTCTATTCGTATCTATTCCCTTTTCATATCTAATAGATGCATCAGTTTTTTCTGCAAATCTTTTGCCTGTTTTTCTAATTGATGTAGCTGGAAAATTTGCAACTTCTAGAACAATACCTTTAGTATCAGGTAAAATAGAGTCCTTACTTCCCCCACGAATACCTGCTAGAGCCATTGCATTTTCAGTATCACTAATAACTAAATCATCAGGAGTTAACTTAATAGAATTATGGTCAAGTAACAATAATTCTTCACCAACTTTGGCATTTCTAACAACTATTTTTTCTCCACTAACATGAGTTTTATCAAAAGCATGAAGAGGTTGTCCAACAGCAAACATAACATAATTTGTAATATCTACGATTGCATTAATTGGTCTGCCACCACATTTAACAAGCAAAGATTGCATCCACATTGGTGATTTTTTTTCATAAATTCCATCAATTTCAACTGCCACATATCTATAACATTTTGATGGTTCTTTTATTTCTACATCATATTTTGGCAAATTTTTATCAATTTCATATGTTTCTTGTGCTTTTAATGGAACATCGTATATTGCAGATAATTCACGAGCAATACCATAATGTCCCCATAAATCTGGTCTATTTGATAATGATTTATTATCTATTTCTAATACTGTATCGTTCATATCAACAACATCAGCAATATTATCTCCAGGTTTACAATCAATTCCACTTAAATCGATTATTTCAGTTTCATCTTTCGCTGGAAAGAAATCACTTAGGAAAACTTCTTCAGATGCACAAATCATACCATAAGATGATACTCCACGCATTTTAGTTTCTTTAATTACTACTGGGTCACCTACACCATGCCAAATAACTTCAGCTCCAGGTTTACAAACAACCACTAATTCATCTTTGTAAAGGTTAGAGCCTCCACATACAATTTGGACATTTTTATCTTCACCAATATCAACCATACATACTTTTAATTTATCAGCATCTGGATGATTATTTACTTCAACTATTTTACCTACAATAATATCATGAAACTTTTTAGCAGTTTCTTCAACACTTTCAACTTCAACAGTTCTAAGCGTTAAATCATATGCTATTTGTTCATTTGTTAAATTATCTGGTAAATCTATATATTTTTTTACTAAATTTAATGATACTCTCATTTTTATCCTCCTTATTTAAATTGTTTTAAGAAACGTAAATCACTACTATGGAAAAGTCTTACATCATCTACTCCATAACGCATCATTACTAATCTATCTAAACCAATATTAATATAAAATCCTGTCCATTCATCTGGGTCAAGTTTGGCAGATTTAAGGACATTGGGATGAATTACTCCACCAGGCATAACTTCTATCCAACCATTATGATTACATACTTTACAGCCTACACCCCCACAAACAAGACATTCCATATCAATTTCATAACCAGGTTCTGTAAATGGGAAGAAACCTTCTCTCATTCTAGTATTTATTTTTCTTCCAAAAACTTTTTCTAAAATAGTTTGTATCATTACCATACCAGATGAAAATGATATATCTTTATCCACAATTAAGGCTTCATATTGATAGAAAGCTCTTTCATGTCTAGCATCAGTTGTTTCATTTCTAAAAACTTTACCAGGATACACAAATCTAGCTGGTGCTCCATGCTTTAGTAAATATCTTACTGAACCACCCGTTAAATGAGGTTTTAAACAAAGTCTTTGTGCACCCTCTTTATCTTCAGTTCCTTCAATCCAATATGTATCCATAGATTGACGAGCTGGATGATCCTTAGCAAAGTTTAAATTATCAAATGCATATTCTTCACTACTTATATCATCTTCAGTATAAACTTCAAAACCAAGTGATAAAAAAGCTTCATTTAAATCATTACGCATTTGTGTAATTGGATGTAGAGCCCCAGCACTAACTTTTTTTCCAGGTACTGTTAAATCAATTGGTTCATCTAAAACACTCATTGATGCAATAATTTCTTCTTCCTTACTTGCTAATTTTTCTTGAAATACATTTTTAATTTCTGTAGTCATCATTCCTACACTTTTTTTGTCTTCTGGAGCTAGACTTCCCATGTTTTTTAAGACTTCAGCAAGTTCACTTTTCTTACCCATCAAATCTTTTCTAACATCTTCAAGTTCTTGAATAGTTTTAGTAGCATCAATTTTTTCTAAACCTAACTCTCTTATTTTTTCTAACTTTTCCTTCATATTATCCTTCCTTTTCATCGGTACAAAAATATAAAAACGAGCAAACATCCTAAAAGGACGAATTGCTCGTGGTACCACCTTTTTTTATAGTATTTCTACTACCTCAAATAGATTAACGCTCTTACACGATTTGACTCCATTATTGAAATTCATTAATTCATCTTTTTGTTGTAGCTCTCAGTCAATGACTACAATTTCCTGTACAAAGGCTTGAACTAACTACTTAGATAACTTCTTCGTCAATTACTCCTTGATTATATTACTTTTTTTGATGTTTGTCAAATTATTTTTAATCAAAAAAATGTTTACTTGTGATAGCAACTATCTAGGTAAACATCCAAATAAACAAAAGGTAACATTCAACGTCCAAATCAAATGTTTCCTTTTTTAATATATGAAGAATTGCCTCATATATACTTATAATATCATAATTTTAAAATGATTTTCAAGTACGCGATGTTTTTATTTTAATTCGTACATTTTTTCTTTTGTTAAGGCTCCTGTAGATTTAGATACATGATATCTATATACATATGTTTTACCTTCGGCATCTGGAGTCCCATAAACATCTTCTACTCTTGAAGTATATTCATTTCCATTATCAACTGTATCATAAATGTAGGCCATTTCTCTTTTGGTAACCCCTAAATCTTTCATGATTATACATTGATGTTCTCCCTCAGTTATATTTTTATGAGTACAATTACTACTTAGTACTTCACCATTTTCCATAGAAATATAATAAACACATTTATTTGTCATATATTCAAATGAAACTTTATAAGCACAAGTGCCATTTGATGATAATGCCAAGACTGATTCTGGAGGTAAAATATCACAATAACTACCTGTTCCAACTGTTGCACCTTGAAGGCTTGCAGCTTTTTTACCAGCTTCTTCATTATTTAAGGCTTTTGCTTTTTTTTCACATTTTTGTAATGAATTTCCTCCACTTGGTTTATTATTATTATTATTTGTTGTTGTTGTATTATTTGTTGCATCTTCATTTTTATCTGTATTTTCTTTTGTTACTTCTTCTATTTCTCTAACACTTTTATCTTTTATATCTTCAATTTTTACATCTGGATTTTTACTTATTACCTCTTCTAAATAAGACGCTTTTGCAGGAGTAATTCCTAAATCTTCTGCTATTTTTTTCAAATTAAATCACCTTCTTTTTCTTAAAAAACAAATACACTCAACATGTGTTGGGTATTGGATATGAATAGTAACTTTTTTATATGCGTATTGTTAAAATACACTATATTTAACACAAACTATCAAGGTACTGTGTGTGTAATTGATATGTTTATTTTTCTACTTCTACCCTAACCCTTACACTATTAATTACTTTCTTTCTTTTTTTACCATTCTCATCAACATAAAAGTAAAAAAATTGTTGGTTACTATAAAAATCTAATATATTTATAAATGAATAGCACTTATAATCCATTATATCGTTATTGTCAATAATCTTTTGTTTTGTTAAGTCTTCTCTTGGAGTATCCTCAAATTGTGTCTTACATATAAATCTTATCATACAATCATCTTTTTTTCCGTTTTCATATCCACCAATAATTATATAATCAACTAATGCATCAAACACATCTCTATCAAATCCATCTAATAATTTGTTACTATCTATTACTTCTTTTATTTTCTTTATTCCTAACTCCACTTTATCTTCGTCTTCTGTAAGAAGTCTATATTGTTCGATTTCTTTATCAATTTTTTCCTTTTTATTATCAAAGGTTATTTTTTTCTTATTATAACTTTCTTTATCTATTGTACCATCAATCATCAAATCTATCAATCGTTGTTGCTGATATTCGATATTAATTTTTTCTTTTTCTAAACTTTTAACTTTTTCTATATTTCTGTCATCTCTTAATGCAGAAGTAATTATTTTTATTAATTGGTCTTTGTCCATATTCTGATTATTACACAATCTGTGAAAAGCATCAACAAATACATTTTCTAATAAGTTTTCCCTCATTGCCTTACTATTTTCACAAGATTCTTTACCACTTCTAATATTTAATAAGCAATCCCAAATACAAGTACTTCCTTGTTTGGAATACATCGCACGTCTGACATAAGTATTTCCACAAAAGCCACATTTAATTTTACCACTAAAAGTATATTTTCTTCCAATATTTCCTAATCTTCTACCTGTTGCTCTTGCACCAACTCTATTTTTTATTATTTCTTGAACCTTTTCAAAATCTTCTCTTTTTATTATTGGCTCATGATGATTTCTCATATAATATTGATCTGCTTCACCATAATTAGTTAATCTTTTATGAGAGATTGGATCAATTGTAAATGTTTTACCCTGAAGTACATCTCCAACATACTTTTCATTTTTTAATATTTTCATAATTGTGGAAGGTAGCCAATTTCCTTTATTTCTTCTTGTTTCAACTTTCATTTCAGTAAGTAGTTTGGCAATATAATCACAACCGTGTCCATCTAAATAATTTTTAAATATTAATTTTACTATTGAAGCCTCTTCTTCAATAATTATCATTTTATTTGTTTTACTATCGTAGTGATAACCATAGCAATTATTAAATCCAACTAATTCCCCTCTTTGTGATTTCATTTTTAAACCTAATTTAACGTGTGAAGAAATAGTTTCACTTTCCTGTTGGGCAACAGAACTTAATATGGTTAATAATAATTCACCACTCATTTCCAAAGTATTTATTCCTTCTTCCTCAAAATCTTGACAGTGTCCCTTGCCTTCGAGCGCGTCGAGCATTTCGTTTACAAGGTGTGTTTCTTGCAAATCTTGATATTGACTTTGTTAATATTAAGTCAAATTTATTTTCTAATGCATCTTCTATCATTCGCATAAAATTTTCTCTTTTGAAATCTTGTGTTCCTGATATTCCTTCATCAGCATAAATACCTCCAAAACTCCATTCATCATTAGACATAATTTTTTCCTTGTAATATTTCTTTTGTGATTCATAACTATTTAATTGTTCAT
>ERZ780149.4075-NODE-4075-length-11608-cov-3.847312_pt1 | contig 11608 bp, 11 predicted proteins | sample MGYA00511367_ERZ780149 | MGnify/ENA primary metagenome ERZ780149 (study PRJEB29588, sample SAMEA2153852) | human gut metagenome | biome: human gut; feature: human-associated habitat; material: faeces | place: Denmark | collected 2008/2010 ...
GGTTAAAAAAAGTCGATTATACGGTTCAGCACACCAAGCCTCAAGTTGTCGGCATTCAGATCTTCAATTTTACAAAAGTCAGCCTTGCGGTTAATAATAACACAAAATTCATCCCCACCTACCCTGTAACACAATCCGCTTTTGCGATACACCTTTCTTATGGCAGACGCTACGGATTTCAAGCACATATCGCCGGAATTGTGACCAAAAGTGTCATTTATACTTTTAAAGTTATTTACGTCAAACAAAATTATATATGCTTTTCTTTTTAATGAGGATATATGCACCTCATAGGCCCTGCGGTTTAAAAGTTCGGTCAAAGCATCGAGTTTGTAGATCATGTTACAGTAGTAAATGTAGAAAAGTATCATACCTATTGCCATTGTAAGCCAAACGATTTTGGCATCGTTGTCAATGTTTTGAAACACGACTCCCACTGTTAAAAACGCCAAAAGTATAAATAGTGAACTGCGGTTTCGGTTCTGAAATTGTGCTTCGAATTTTGCAACGGTGAAAAAAAGACACATCATACTTAAAAACACAAATAAATAATACAGCCAATACAGTTCACCGTGATGATAAACGTTTTTATCATCTATATAAAATATAATTCCTAAAAAGAGTGACAATATTTCAAAAGCGATATGAATAATGGGTGGCAGAAAAATCATTTTTTGGATTTTATCGGATAAAATGCAGATGAAAACACAAGCGTGAAAAAAGGTTGGCGATGAGAAAAGATACGGTTTGCAAAACCCGCGGAAACACTTTTACGCCAAAACGTTCCGATGCCGTATATTGCAGTAATGCCTGTCGGCAGAAGGCATACCGACAAAGTGTTACGGATAACGGTAAGTGCTCAAAATGAACACCTACCGTTATCTGTAACGTTTGAGGAGCCGAAAAGCTATTCCAAGGTGTCAAATTGGCACCTTGGAATCAGAAAAATTCAGATGCTTAAGTTAATTCAGATCGGCTGAAAAGTCGGTCTTTAATTATGCAAAAATTCAGAAAAGAGGCGATGAAAATTGATTGTATTAAAACGGAATCAGTGAGAGGCATAGGTTTAGCAAGCACTGAATTTGGGTGTACCAAATTCTATTCGCTTGCAAATGGCATCGCATTAGCAAGCATCGCGTTTGGGTGCACACACCGCAAACACACTTGTTAGGGGGTCGCTTTCCGCGCCCCCCTAAAACCCCGAAAAGAAAGGATGGTAATTATCGAAAAAAGAACAGAGAGAATCAAGTTTTGGTTGACAGATAAGGAGTTAAAGCAAATCGACCGTAAAGCCGGAAAGCTCGGTATGAATCGCTCCGAGTATATTCGCTATCTTATCGCCAACTGCAAGCTTGTTCACACACCGAACATTGATTATGAGGGCTATTACAACAGACTTAAATGTATCAGTGATGAAATAAACCACCACTTAATTGTTCTGAATCAAATCGGTACATTGGATGAGCCGCAGTTTCATAGGATCTGCGAGGAGGCAATCGAAACGGCGAAACAACTTTCAAATGAGCTGACCGAAAAGCTGGATATTGAAATTGAAAAGTCGAAGGAGGTGAACACTTGAGAAACGGAAAGCATTATGTCCCCGTTCGGATGACAAAAAGCGAAAAAGAGAATTTCTTAAAGTTCAGTGAGTTATGCCGTGCACCTGAGAAAACAGTTTTGTATTGGCTTCTAAACGGTATGATTGTCTACGAAAAGCCGCCCGAAATCTTTTTCAAAATCACAAGATTGATGTTGAGACTGGAAACCAATGTAGCCCATATTTGGCTCGGTGGCAGTATTTTATCAGAAGCGATAAAAACGAAATATTACAACCTATCAAAAGAAATAAACAATTACGATTGCGAAATTACCTTCAAAGGATTGTTCGCAGAAGCGCACTACGGCGAAAACCGAAAATAACAGTATTGAAAGGCAGTAATTATGACACAAGCAAACCAAACTGCCGTTTCAAGCATATTTTTCTATACACAATTTTCTACAAGAGACGGCAGACAAAAAGAAAAATGAATTATGAAAGGAATATGTTGAATGAAAAACGAAACCAAAATGTCTGCCGAAAAGGTAGTAAAAGAAACCTTAAAGCAACCCAAACCGAAGCTAATGAACATTAAACTCGAAAAGCTTCTCCCGTTTGAGAATCACCCGTTTAAGGTGCTTGACGATAGCTCCATGACCGAATTTGTAGCGAGTATCAAAGAATACGGACTGCTCAATCGCGTTATCGTCCGACCGATTGAGAACAACACTGAAGAATATGAAATCATATCCGGTCACCGCCGAGTACACGCCGCTGAGCTTCTTGAAATGAAAGAAGTCCCTGCGGTTGTTCATTTTATCGACCGTGATGAGGCCACGGTTATGATGGTAGATTCCAATTGCCATAGAGAAAACTTAACGCTTATGGAAAAAGCTCTTTCTTACCGCATGAAAGCAGATGCGTTATCGCACCAAGGTAAAGCTTTGGGACAGAATGTCCCGAAGCCCGAGGACAATCGAACTACGGCAAAAATAGGTAATGAAGCCGGCGACAGCTATAAAACCGTTCAAAGACTTATTCGCCTAACCTACCTTGTTCCCGAACTTCAGGAGTATGTGGATAAAGGCAAGATGAAAATGCTCCCGGCATATGAACTATCATTCCTTGATGAAGATGCACAGAGAGATATTGTTGACAATATTGATGAAACCGAAACTTTTCCGTCACACGCACAGGCTCGCCGTATGCGTGTCGCTTTTGAAGAAGGTAAACTTGACTACAATGCCGTAACCGAAATCATGAACGAGCTGAAACCGAATCAGGTAGAGAAACTCAAAATCCCAATGGACGATATACGCAAGTATATGCCGAAATCCATGACACCCGCTGAAATGCAGGCATACCTTCTCAAGCTCGTAAAACAGGATTACGACCGTCAGCATAACCGCGACGGAAGATAAGGAGTGTGCTTATGGATAAGTTTATTGTTGGATTCGGAAGTGCACCGCACGAGTATGTCATTAACGGTGTAAGATATGTAGTTGAGTCAAGATTTCAAAAACACGATTACAAGAAGCCAAAAGAAAATACCTTGATGAATAACCGTATCGGGAATTATCTCACAAGCGATTTCGCAGATTTGCCGTCTGTCGATACAGATAATATAATAGACACTGAATATGATTGTACGGCTGCCGGAAAGGAGGAAAACAATGCATCCAAAAACTAAAAAAGACAAAATCGGGATAACGGCGCTTTATTGCCGTTTGTCCCGTGACGACGGAATGGACGGTGAAAGCAATTCCATCGTGAATCAAAAGAATCTGCTCTTGCAAAAAGCAAAAGAAAAGGGACTGACCGATACAAAATTCTATGTGGACGACGGATATACAGGAACAAATTTCAACCGACCGGGATTTCAGCAGTTAATATCGGATATTGAAATGGGATATATCTACGCTGTGATGGTAAAAGACCTATCCCGTCTCGGACGAGATTTTGTTTCGGTCGGTAATTACACCGATGTGTATTTCCCTGATCATGACATTCGCTTTATTGCCGTTAATGACGGAATAGACAGCGAAGAGGGCGAGAGCGAAATTGCCCCTTTCAAAAACATCTTAAACGAAATGTACGCGCGGGATATATCCAAGAAAATTCGTTCGTCACACCGCTTGCGCGGCTCTATGGGAGAGCCGTTATCTCAGCCGCCTTACGGATATATGAAATCCGCTGAAAACAAAAAGAAGTGGGTTATTGACTCGGAGGCGGCGGATGTGGTGAAAAGCATTTTCAAAATGTGCCTTGAAGGTAAAGGTAACGAGACAATAGCACGAATCCTTCAAGAGCAAAAGGTTCTTGTTCCTATGGCATATTGGCAAAGCAAGGGTTTACCGCGAGGCGGTAAGAAAACACAGCCTAACCCGTATAAGTGGTGTAAAACTACAATACAAAAGATTCTGTCTCAGCAGGAATATTGCGGTGATGTGATCAATTTCAAAACCTGTTCCAAGTCTTTTAAGAACAAGACGCGGCTTCCAAACGCACCTGAGAACTGGGCAATATTTAAGGATGTGCACGAACCGATTATTGCACGGAACGATTTTGAAAAGGTGCAAACTCTAATATCCAAAACAAAGCGAAGAGCACCGAAACCTAAAAACGGTGAGAAAAGCATATTTTGTGATTTGCTGTTCTGCGGAGACTTTCACGGTAAGCTCCGTCATCATACAAATACAATCAACAAAGATATACACTATTTCGTATGTGCAAACAACAAGGTGGATTACAGAGGTGAATGCCCCGGCAGACACTATGTCAGAGCAGATGCTATTGAGCAGGTTGTTATGCTTGAACTACACCGAATGGCGAAATTCCTTGAATCGGACGAAGAAGCCTTTGCCGAGCTTCTTGCCCAAAAGACCGACAAGGAACTGTCGAAAGAAAAGAAACACGATGAAGATGAGCTTCAAAAAGCAATTATGCGAAACGATACCGTATCCAATCTATATGAGAAACTCTATGAGGACAACGCTACCGGCAAGGTAAGCGATGAATGGTTTATGCAGTTATCACACAAGTATGAAACGGAAAGGCTGGAGCTGAAAGCAAAAATTAAAACGCTTCGTCAAAAGCTTTCCGAATGCGGGCAGCGCGAACAGGAACGCGAGAATTTCACTTCGGCAATCCGCAGGTTTATGCGAATGGACAGACTGACCGCACCGCTTCTTCGTGAACTGATCGACCACATTGATGTGTTTGAAACGGAGGGCACAGGCAAAAACAGAACCCAAAGAATCGTTATCTATTACCGCTTTGTCGGGTATGTGGAAATACCCGAGGTATCTCAAAGACCTCGCATCAAAGCAGACACCCGAAAAGGCGTTGCCGTGGAGTATCTCACCGAGCCACTTCCGGCATAACAAAAGAGCAGACATCCCGCCTGCTCATACATAAACCCGTATCAGAATAGAAAAATCGAGTATTCATAAAGTCAAATCCCTTATGAATACTCGATATGGTGCGGGTGACAGGACTTGAACCTGCACATCGGTGACACTAGCTCCTAAGGCTAGCGCGTCTGCCAATTCCGCCACACCCGCATATTTAATTCATTTGAGGCATTCGCGCTCCGCGTGACTCTTGCGGTGCCCGACATCTGATGCGGCGATTATATTGCCTTTCACCTGTCGACCGCTGCGCCTTTTGAGCTGTCGCTGTTTCCTCCGCAGGAGGCGCTCCGCTCAAAACTGCCAATTCCGCCACACCCGCATATTTAAATTGCAAAATTTAAACTTTAATTATTCTACATTATATAAACCGAAAAGTCAAGTTAATTAAATGTGCTCTAAAATCACCCTTTGACCTTTATTTTAAAGACAAAGGGTGGTTTCTTAATCTCTAACCGAGCATAATTCTTTTAAATGAATCAATCTGTGACTGCGGTACGCCGATATAGTTTACCAAATAATGTTCTATAGATGACTGCAATGTAGTGCAACCGTTTTTCCGGCCGTATTCCATCATTCCTTTATAAAGCTTACCCCATGCAACATAGTTGCTTTGATCCTGTTGCATTATGTCGTCGTTTTCGGAAAATGTTCCGCCAAGACCGGCGCCGCGCCAACGCTTACCGCTTGATGAAAAAGATGTAAGCTCAAAATCGCGGGTTAAATCTTCATAAGACACGCCCAAAACACCGTTAGTTAAAAACGCAAATACACCCGTGCGATCCGCGCCCGCCGAGCAGTGTGCGTAAAACGGATAATTGCTCTCATTCGACAATAGCTCAAAAATCTTTTTATAATTGGTTTTTACCTCATTTGCATAAGCGTCATCAAAAATTCGGTCATACTGGGCAGATGTATCAAGAAAGACATAGTTCATACCCGTGCCCTGTTTTTGATTTTTTTGTCTTTCATAACGCAGGTCAAGCTCGGTTTTAAGCCCAAGCTGTTTAATGGTAGCTATTCCTGCATCGCTGATATTATCAATATTCTGTCCGCGGTAAAGCATACCGTATTTAACCTTTTGACCGCTTGCGGTGCTCCAGCCGCCCATATCGCGCACATTGCTTGCACCGTCTATCTTTATCCATCTTACAGGCGCGTCCTTAACTCTTATTCTGCCGCCGCCCAAAGCTTTGTCGGAAAGGTTGCCTACAACCTTCCAATAATAGGTTTTACCCGGAATCAATACAGTGTTATTTACCGTCATGCTGTTAGTCTTAAATGTAAATGAATTACCGAAATCGGCGTTCTCGGAAAAATAAAGTGTGTATTCAAGGCTGCCGTCAAAATTCCAGTCAAGAGAAAGATTTTGAAAATCGCACCTGAAACCGCTGTATTCGTTAAGCCAATCAAACTGCTTTTTTGCGCCCTGTGCATCTAAATAGCCGCGCACAACATCATCACATATATCAATCTCAACTATTGTGTCGTAATCGATTGCCGAGCCCTGAGTTTTTGATGATTTGGAAGCGTTGCTTACAACAGATGAACCCGAAGACGAGTTTGCCCCGACGCCCCTGTCGTCAGAAGATGTGGCGTCGGTATTTGAAATCACATCACCGTTTTCATTAACCGTCACATTTTGATATTCAATCACGGTAACTTGTGAAGAACTGTTGTCACTTTTACCTTTGCAACCGCATACGCAAAAAATCATAGAAACCACCAGAATATAAACGAATATTTTTTTCATAGTTTTAACCTCCTGTAATAAGGCTTTTGAACACATTATACATTAAAAACCGCAAACATTCAACTATTAAATACAAAAATAGGAAAAAGCGGCAAATGTTAATAAATTGTAAAAGGTCAATAAAAGTCAAATTTTTTTGACAAAAAACTATTGACTTTTGAAAAATGAGGGTTATAATATAATCGTTAGCACTCAAATACGAAGAGTGCTAAATGATAATGCGAACGATTGGCGGTGAGATTTTTGGAGCTTTCAAAGCGTAAGCTTGATGTGCTTTCTGCTATAGTAAAAAGCTATATCGAAACGGGCGAACCTATAGGCTCAAAAAGTCTTATGGCGATGCTCGAAAATTCACCGTCATCTGCCACACTGCGAAACGAAATGAACGCTTTATGCGGCTTAGGGTTTTTATCGCAGCCGCACACTTCGGCAGGCAGAACACCCACCAGTATGGCTTACAAGCTTTATGTGTCAAATCTTATGCAGCCGCAGTCTTTGCAGGAGCAGACAAAAGAGTTTATAAATTCTATGTTATCACAGGTCGGGTGCGATGCCGAAACTGTTCCGAGAACAGCGGCGTCTGTTTTGCACAGACTTACGGGGTATCCCGTTATTTTTTACAATTTTGTAAGCGAAGATGTTTTTGTAAAACAGATTAAGCTTTTGCCCGTCAACCGAAAAACGGTAGTGCTGCTGTTAATACTTTCTGACGGAAGAACAAAAAACAGCGTTTGCCAAATTCATTCGGGAACCAATGCCGACATCACAACCGAATTTATAAAAATTGTAAACCGCTCGGTAAAGGGCAGACGGCTAAACGAATTAACACGGGCTTATATGCAAAGCATAATAGCGGCGGCGGGCATAAATGCACTAAACCTCACACCGCTTTTTACCGCGCTTTTCAATATTGCTCAATCGGCTTGCGAATCTTCAACCGACATTCACGGCACCTCGTCGCTTTATAATTTTTTCAGCGATGAGCAATCGGAAAAAATAGCAATCGCCGCAAGCCGCGAATCGCCCGCCGATGTTTTAAGCCTTGACGGTGATGACACCGAAATAATTTTCGGAAACGACACCGAACGTGATGAATTTAAAAACACGGTTATTATAATGTCAAAATTTTACCGCAAAGATAAGTTTTGCGGCAAAATAGGAATAATAGGCCCCGACAGAATGAATTACGAGCAGATTATTCCGAGCATTGAATACATTTCAAAAAAAATTACCGCTTTGCTTACCGCGGCGGTAGATGATATGGAGGATTAAAAGTGAGCGACGAGACAAAAATTCCCGAAAACGAGAAAGCACCCGAAGCCGAGAAAAAAGAAAAAAAGAAATCAAAAAAAGATGTTGAAATCGAAGAGCTTAAGGCAGAACTAAATTTAAAGAGCGATCAGCTTATGCGCACCGCCGCAGAGTTTGACAACTTCAAAAAGCGCACCGAGCGTGAAAAAGCGTCGGTTGCCGAATTTGCAAAGGCGGGTCTGATTAAGCAGCTTTTGCCTATAATCGATAACATAGACCGAGCTTCTGCCGCAGACCGAGAAAGTGCCGATTATATAAAAGGCATTGAAATGATTGTCAAGCAGTTTGAGTCGGTGGTTTCAAATCTTAATATTGAAGAAATCGCCAAGGCGGGCGACAGCTTCGACCCTAATTATCACGAAGCCGTAATGCATATTGAAGACGAAAGCGTAGGCGAAAACACCGTAGTCGAGGTGCTTCAAAAGGGCTATAAAATAGGCAGCACTGTAATCCGAGCCGCAATGGTAAAGGTTGCAAATTGATAAATTTTACAAAACATATAATTCTTAGGAGGATTTAAAAATGGGAAAAATTATTGGTATTGACTTAGGTACAACTAACTTTTGTGTAGCCGTTATGGAAGGCGGCGAACCTGTTGTTATTGCAAACGCCGAAGGCGCACGCACAACACCGTCGGTTGTAGCATTTTCAAAAACAGGTGAAAGAATGGTAGGTCAGGTTGCTAAGCGTCAGGCTATCACCAACCCCGACAGAACCATCAGCTCAATCAAGCGTGAAATGGGTACAAACTACACAGTTGAAATTGACGGTAAAAAATACACCCCTCAAGAGGTTTCTGCAATAATTTTGCAAAAGCTTAAAGCAGATGCCGAAAGTTATTTGGGTCAGCCCGTTACAGAGGCTGTTATCACCGTTCCCGCATACTTTACCGACGCACAGCGTCAGGCCACAAAGGACGCAGGTAAAATTGCAGGTCTTGAAGTAAAGCGAATCATAAACGAGCCTACTGCGGCGGCGCTCGCTTACAGCATCGATAAAGAGGACGACCAAAAGGTTATGGTATATGACCTTGGCGGCGGCACATTCGATGTATCGATTATCGAAATGGGCGACGGCGTTCAGGAGGTTCTTGCAACAGCAGGTAACAACAAGCTCGGCGGCGATGACTTCGACAACCGTGTTATGAAATATATTGTTGACACCTTTAAGGCAGAACAGGGCATTGACCTGTCGGGTGATAAAATGGCTATGCAGCGTATTAAGGAAGCCGCCGAAAAGGCAAAGATTGACCTGTCGGGTATGACAACCGCTGAAATCAATCTTCCGTTTATTACAGCCGACTCTACCGGTCCTAAACACTTCCAGACTACCCTTACCCGCGCTAAATTCAACGAGCTTACCGCTGATTTGGTAGAGGCTACAATGGGTCCCGTACGTCAGGCTATTTCCGACTCAGGCCTTGATAAGTCCGAAATCAACAAGGTGCTTATGGTCGGCGGTTCTTCAAGAATTCCGGCAGTACAGGAAGCAATTAAAAACTTTATGGGCAAAGAACCCTTTAAGGGCATTAACCCCGACGAATGTGTTGCTATCGGCGCTTCGCTTCAGGCAGGCGTTTTGGGCGGCGATGTAAAAGGCTTACTTCTGCTCGATGTTACTCCCCTTTCACTCGGTATCGAAACAATGGGCGGCGTATCGACAAAGGTAATCGAACGCAACACCACTATTCCTACCAAAAAGAGCCAGATATTCTCAACCGCTGCCGACGGTCAGACCTCGGTTGAAGTTCATGTATTGCAGGGCGAACGCGAATTTGCAAGGGATAACAAAACCCTCGGTGTATTCCACCTCGACGGCATTGCTCCCGCTCCGCGCGGCATTCCGCAGATTGAAGTTACCTTTGATATCGACGCAAACGGTATAGTGCATGTTTCCGCAAAAGATTTAGGCACAGGTAAAGAAAATAATATTACTATTACTTCCAACACCAATATGTCTAAAGAAGACATCGACAAGGCCGTTAAAGAAGCCGAGGAATATGCTGCCGAAGATAAGAAACGCCGCGAAGCGGTTGATGTTCGCAACAACGCGGATCAAATGATTTATCAGACAGAAAAAACCGTTACCGAGCTCGGCGACAAGCTGTCAGCCGACGAAAAGTCAAAGATTGAATCTGCAAAAGACGCGCTTAAAGAAGCCCTTAAAGGCGAGGATATAGACGCTATTAAAGCCCGTCAGGAAGATTTGCAGAAAGAGCTTTATGCAGTAAGCGAAAAGGTTTACAAAGCGGCAGCCGAAGCTCAACAGGCGGCAGATAACGCCGGCACCGGCGCACAACAGCCCCAGCAAGACAACGTTTACGAGGCAGACTTTACCGATGTTGACGACAACAATAAATAATTAAACTGTTATGGTGCGGCCAAAAGCCGCACCGTACATAAATTTTTAGGAGAATATTTGTGGCAGAAGAAAAAAGAGATTACTACGAAGTCTTGGGCGTTGATAAATCGGCGTCTGACGACGAATTAAAAAAAGCATACCGAAAGCTTGCTAAAAAATATCATCCTGACCTGAATCCCGACGATAAGGTTGCCGAAAAAAACTTTAAAGAGGTAAACGAAGCCTATGAGGTTTTGTCAAACTCTGAAAAACGCGCACGCTATGACCAATTCGGTCACGCAGGAGTTGACCCCAACTTTAACGCAGGCGGCGGCTCTTACGGCGGCGGATTCGGTGATTTCGGAGATTTGGGTGATATTTTCAGTTCGTTTTTCGGCGGCGGATTCGGCGGAGGCAGGAGCAGCAACCCCAACGCGCCGCGACGCGGAAATGACGCTTCATCTTCGGTTACAATTTCGTTTGAAGAAGCGGCAAAGGGATGCAAAAAAACCGTTAAAGTCACAAAAATAGATAACTGTTCCGACTGCGGCGGCACCGGTTGTCAAAAAGGCAGCAGTGCTAAAACCTGCCCTGTTTGCCACGGCAGCGGTCAGGTTAATACCGTTCAAAGAACGCCTTTCGGTCAAATTCAAACTCAAAGTGTTTGCAACAACTGTCACGGCTCGGGCAAGATCATCGACAATCCCTGCCGCACCTGCGCGGGAAAGGGCAGAATACGCCATACGGTAGACGCCAACGTCAACATACCGGCAGGTATTGATGACGGTCAGGTAATAAACCTTCGCGGCGGCGGCGATGCGGGCGTAAACGGCGGACCTTCGGGAGATTTACGCATAAATGTAAATGTTCGTCCGCATCCTATATTTGAGCGTGACGGATATGACATTTACTGTGAAATACCCATAACCTTTGCTCAGGCGGCCTTGGGCGATGAGATAATCGTTCCAACCCTTGACGGCAAGGTTAAATTTACCATTCACGAGGGCACCCAACCGGGAGATGAATTCAAGTTAAAGGGCAAAGGCGTTCAACGCCTTAATTATTCGGGCCGCGGCGATCAATATGTAAAGATAGCGGTCGAAATTCCGCGCGATTTATCGAAAGCGCAAAAAGAAAAGCTTAAAGAATTTGATAAATCAACCGATGAGAAAAACTATAAAAAGCAAAAAAATTTCTTTGATAAAATTAAAGACTTTTTTGATTAAAAACAAAACCACAAGCTTATAGAAATCTATA